>PVBE011627107.1_pt1 | contig 121103 bp, 102 predicted proteins | sample 1631181 | NCBI WGS metagenome assembly PVBE01 (sample SAMN08397723, study PRJNA350692) | Marine metagenome, whole genome shotgun sequencing project. | isolation source: water | place: Pacific Ocean | collected 2012-04 | reverse complement strand
GATCGTTCCGGTTCCGGTGATCGGACCTCCCGTAAGACCTGTTCCGGTGGCGACCTGCGTTACGCTTCCTCCACTTATCACTGCCGATCCGTTCCACTTCAACGTGCCGCCTTCATTGTAGAGACGGTTCGTCGTCGTCGCAGGAGTGGTGCTGACCAACAGCACGGCTCCGCCCAGGTGGAGCGTCTCCTGCGGATCGGCGACGTTGATTCCCACGTTTCCGGATTGATGAAGGGTGAGTATTTCCGTGGAGTTGTTGTTTCGGAATGCCAGTCGTGCCTGGGAGGAGGTCGTATCCCAGACGGTCTGAAGCTGGAATCCGTAGCTGTCCGACTGGGTGGTCCCCGTATTCCACGAGGCTCCCTGCAGTTCCAGTGTGTTGGAATGGCGCAGGGTGTTGATCGCGTCCGCATCGGCGATGCGCCGGATGCGCAGAATCGCCGCGCTGTTGGCAGAGGCGCTTGTGGTCACCACCAGGCGCGGGACATCCGCGGCGCCCGAACCGGTCCCGTCCTTGGAATAGACCGTCACCCCGGAATCCTGTGGGATGGCTTCCGCTCCGGAGAATATCATCAGGAGAAGCGCATGGAAAAATATCCATGGGCGAAGGGTGAATTGCGAGTGGATGAGGAAATGTCTCTGCCCAGCCATAGGAACCTCCCTAAGATGTGCACGTGTACGGTGTGAGAATTATACCCCATTTGTTTTTGGTGTTACCGGGATTTTGCTCTCTATCAGGAAGATGTTTCCCGTCGATTTGATTTTCCCCTGGAGATCTCGATTCCCCCTTTTTCGACGGTGATGGACCGGGCCTGCAGGGCCTCCGAGCCCGCCAGGAGCAACACCATCCCGGCCACGAGTCGGTTCATGGCCCGAGTCTCCTTACCGGCAGATCTCTCTTACTTTCTTCCGGCTTTGACCTCTTCCCGGAGCGCCCTGAGCTGTGCCTCCAAGCTCTTCAGCAAATTTCCCTGGTTTTGGATTTCGGGCCCAGGGATTTCCACCCCGAAGGGATGGTTGGGGTGACCGACGGGATTCGAACCTGCGACCTCCTGGGCCACAGTCAGGAGCTCGAACCAACTGAACTACGGCCACCCGGGGACGATCTGCGCCGTGCTACAAACTTTCGGGCCCCTACTCGGGAGCACCCTCCACGTAATACCACCGACCGTCGAAGCGACGGAAGGAACTTTTCTCAACAAAGCTCGCGTCTTGACCGTCCCGGGAGAGAACCGCGCGAAAGGTCACGGTTGCATGATCCCCCACCGGTGGAGGGGCCTCCAGGATTGTGAGCCCTTCGAAGCGGGTGTCGCGGCAAAACATCTCGATCCCTGAGACCCAGGCTTCCCTTTCCACGTTCCACTGGGGCCCTTCCGGATCGGTCGTCGCGATAATGTAGTCCACCAGGCCCCCGGAATAGGCCGCGAAACGGCTGCGCATGAGGGTTTCCGGGCTCCCAGCGGGAAAACCCGCATGAAGGGGACCACAGCAACTATTCCCAGGCTTCCGACTGTAACACCGGCAACGGGTCATCCTTCCCTTTCTTTAAAGATGGAATTATTCATGGCGGGAGGAGTTGGTGGGGTGACCGACGGGATTCGAACCCGCGACCTCCTGAGCCACAGTCAGGAGCTCTAACCAACTGAGCTACGGCCACCATGCGACGATTCGCCTCGTGCACCGGGTATTATAGAAGCCCCGCCAAGGCGCGCAACCGGAAAAGGATTACAGCGAAAGAACAGGCTCGGGCGCGAGTTCCGGATGGTAGGTCGACACCGTCACGTTCCCCTGCCGGACCAGCACCGGCGCCCCTTTCCATTCCTGCACAACCTCGACCCCCTCCCCGACCCGGCATATCCGGGGCGCGCGGATGAAGGGGCCCAAGGGTGTGTCGAAACTCTCCGCCTGTCGGCCGTACCCGTTCCGCTCGATCGTGACGTCGATCAACCCGAGGGAACGCTGGCCCTCCGGAAGAACCTCTTTCGCCAGCAGGATCGCCCCCGCGCAGGTGCCGAGGATTTTTCCGCCCCGCCCGGCCAGCGCCACGATCGCCTCTTCGATCCGGGTGCCTTCCATCAGCTTGAGCATCGCGGTCGATTCGCCGCCGGGAAGGATCAACGTCTCGCACCGGTCGATTTCATCGGCCCGGCGAACCTCCACCGCACCGAACGCCTTCCTGTGCGCGGCGAAATCTCCCTGGAGGGCGAGGACCCCGATCACTTCGAGATTTCCATGTGGAGCGCGTTGTTGAAGCAGTTGAAGTAGTTGAAAATGCCGATCACCGCGCAAAGCTCGACCACTTCGCCGTCATCGAAATGACTTTTCACGGCCGCGAAGGTTTCTTCCGATACGGTGGACGAGTCGACGGTCATCTCCCCGGCGAAACGGATCGCCGCCGTCGTCCGGTCGTCGAACCCGTCGAGCCTTCCCTCTTTCGCCGCGGAGATCTCTTCGTCCGACGCGCCGGCCGCCCGGGCCAGCTGTGTATGGGAAGCGAGTCAGTAATGGCACTTCTTGACGGTCGAAACGCGCAGTGTGAGGTATTCCTTCAGAAGCACCGACACGGTCGTTCCCTCCATGACCGCCTTGAAGTGGGCGACCATGGTTTTCAACACCTTCGGCCGGTGCGCGAACGTCTGGATCATGTTCGGGACGTTGCCGCGCGCCTGGAAGAACCCGTCGTAGATCGCCTCGATTTCGGGAGGGACCGTCCCCGGTTCCTTGCGGGAGAGCCGCCCCATCTACCAGCCCCTCGTGGCGAGTTCCACTTCCGGCTTCTGGATGCCAAACATCGGCTCCCCGAGCCCGGCGCTGATTTCCACGAGCGTTTCGGGTGATTTGAAATGGGTCACCGCCTTGACCATCGCGCGCGCGCGGGCGACGGGATCTTCCGACTTGAAGACGCCCGACCCCACGAAGACCGATTCCGCGCCGAGCTGCATCATCAACGCCGCGTCGGCCGGCGTCGCGACGCCCCCCGCGGAGAAATTGGGTACGGGCAGTTTCCCGTTCTCGGCCACCCACTGCACGATCTCGAAAGGCGCGCCGATGTTTTTCGCTTCCGCCATCAGTTCTTCCGGCCGGAGCGTGGTCAGTTTCCGGATGCCCGACATCAGCGCGCGCATGTGACGGACGGCCTCGACGATGTTCCCGGTTCCCGCCTCGCCCTTGGTCCGGATCATCGCGGCGCCTTCGCCGATACGACGAAGCGCTTCGCCCAGGTCGCGGCACCCGCAGACGAACGGAACTTTGAAGGCGAACTTGTCGACGTGATGCGCCTCGTCGGCGGGCGTGAGGACCTCGCTCTCGTCGATGAAGTCGACCTTGAGCGACTCCAGCATCTGCGCCTCGACGAAGTGGCCGATCCGGCACTTCGCCATCACGGGAATGGAGACCGTTTCCTGGATCTCCCGGATCATCGCGACGGAAGACATCCGGGCAACACCCCCCTGGGCGCGGATATCGGCGGGAACGCGCTCCAGAGCCATCACGGCGGCGGCTCCCGCATCTTCGGCGATCTTCGCCTGGTCGGCGTTCGTGACGTCCATGATCACGCCGCCCTTCAACATTTCAGCCAGTCCGGTTTTGATTTTCATTTTTCCTCCAAGATCATTCGCAGGGCCCCGGATTGTAAGGAAACGGGGGCGGGAAAAAAAGCTCCGAACCCTATTTTTTCTCGGGCTCGAGCTCTTTCACGTACTTCTTCCACTCCTTCTCGAGATCCTTGTCCTTCCCGGCGAAAACCTCGTCGAAGGCCTCCTTCCGGTGTTTCCCGCCATGCAGGAGGAGAAAATACCGCTCGAGGAGGGGGAAGTACTTCCCGCCGTCGAAATGGTGGAAGAAGTGGCACATGCTCCACGCCTGGGAGTACTTGAAAAAGACGGGACCGCTGTAAAACTGCGCCGGGCTCTGGGTCATGATCTCTTCGAACGGGAAGGAGAATCCCCGTTTGAGACCCTGCTGGATTGAACCATATTCGTCCCCCAACACCCTCCCCTTTTTCATGATCCGCCCCTTCTCGATCGTCATCCCCCCCATGTAGTCCGCCATCCCCTCGTTGTACCAGTAGGGCATGTGGTGCTTCGAGGAGATGCTCATGAAGTGGTGGAAAGCCTCGTGGTAGAGCGTCGTCAGGGACTTGTCGATTTCGGCGTCTTCGAAAAGAACGAGCTCGTTGTACCACTGCCGGAAAATTCCGAGCGTATTCTCCGATCGTCTCGTCGCGATCAGTTCGTTGTAGGTGTAATAGGCTTCCCGCGTGTTGAAGATCGCCACCCGCGGCTTGCGATCCGGTTCCCCCGGGTAGACTTTCTCCAGGTATTCCCGGTACCACCGGAACGCCGCCTCCAGCTTATCGGCATACTCCTTCGCGGCCTTCTGGCTGATGTCGGTGACGATCCGGTAATGTTCCGACTCGTGCTCGTAGATACAACCGAGGTAGCGGGGTCCTTTCGACTCGGTCGCGATCGCCCTCTGGTGGCCGACGATCCCGGTGTCCTTCGGATCGAGCGTCTGCGCGATATCCAGGTCGTCCCGCACTCCGTCGCTTCGCACCTGGTCCTGCGCGAAGGAGAGGATGCCCCGCAACGCGTACGCCATCGCGTGGTCGGGACGTATTTTCAGCGCCCTCTCCACCAGGACGGACCCCTCTTCGTACTCGTGGTTGTAGAGGTGGAGCCGGGCCCGGTCGGTCAGGCACTCGTAGAACTCCGGGAAGATTTCCAGAGCCCGGTCGAACCCCTTCTTCGCCTCGTCACGGTTGCCGGTCTCCAGGTGGAAGAGGCCCCGGTAATAAAGCAGGCCCGGAACGTCGGGGTACTTCTCGAGCAGGTCGTCCATCATCTTGACCAACCCCTCCGTTCTCCGGGTCTGAAGAAAGGAGGCGAGTTCGGACTTGATTGCGCTGTACGTGGCCAGGTCCCCCGTCGAGAGAAGAGGGCCGGTAAAATAAAGATCGTTGGCGGAGACGTTGACCCGTTCCCCCGAGTGGGTTCCGAGGACCTCTTCTTCCCGCTCCCGCTCCAGTTCCATCTCGATGTCTTCGAGGTCTCCCGCCGTCGCGCGGCGGACGAGGATCTCCACCTCCGCGAACCTCTTGCGCAGTTCGCTCGCGCGGAGTTGCCCCTCCACGTGGAACGGCGCGGCAAAGACCGCCTCCCCCTTCTTCACCTCCCACCGGAAGGGACCGAGGTTCGGCGACGCCCCCTTCTTGACGGGAAGGCCCCCGGAGAGAACCGTCTTCCCGTCGACGGAAAAGTCGAGCTTGTTGTCCCGGATGCGGATCCGGACTTTCACCTCCGAACCCGGCGCGGGCCCTTTCCCCTTCGCGATTTCACTGTCGTCGTCCGTGTTCGTGAGGATCAACTCCTCCCCGAGAGCGATCCGGACGTTCCGGATCGAAAAGAGAATTCCGTCGGAGAAGGTAACCGTCATCCGCGCGTCCAGCTCCTTGGTATAGGAGAGGTTGCTCAACTGGAATCGCCCCTGGGGACAGGTCATCTTTCCGTCCGCGATCCGGACCGCCGTCCCCCGGAAATCTTCCGACTGGTTCTCTTCCGAAAAGTCGTAGATCAGTTCCAGCCCCGTATTCCCGATCCGGGTCGCGCTTCCGCTGAAGGCGCCCTCCCCGGCGATGAGCTTCTTCAGGATCGGAACGATCTCCTCCACCTGGTACTCGTAATCCTCGTCCTCCTCCACCGCCTCCTCGAAAGCCGTTTTCGCCTCGGCCCAGAGTTTCCGGGAAGTAAGAAAACGGCCCCGGTCGAAGGGGCTGTCGGGGTAGACGATCCTTGCGATTTTCCGCGCCGTTCCGGGGGCGATCAGGGTCCAGCCCACGTCGAACTCGAGGCCGGTGCTGATGCGAAGCGAGTCGAAAGAAAAGTCGACCAGTTTCGCATTGGAATAGGACTTTCCCGAAACGAGGTCGACGGTCATGCGGCGTCCGGAGAAGCGGTCCCGGAACCGCGCAACTTCCTCCGCGGTCGCGGCCCGCTTTTCCTTCAACTCCGTCCACGCTACCTCCAGGATTTTCTTCGCGGACTCCGTGTCTTCGGCCAGTTTCTGATAAAACCGTCCCTTGTCGTCCAAGGGCTCAGGCTCTGGTTCGGGTTCCGGCTCTGGTTCCGGCTCAGGCTCCGGTTCCGGCTCTGGTTCCGGCTCTGGTTCTGGTATTGGATTCCTTGGTTTCTCTTTGTCCGGCAGGTCCACGACCGGTTTATCCGGTTCGGGTTTCGGGTCGTCCCCGCCCGAGACGGCGACGACGATTCCGATCACCAGGCCGACGAGCGCAACGGCGGAAACGCCGATAATGAGGGGAAGCTTCGACGATTTCTTTTTGGGCGAAGACTCCGACCGCATCCGCCTTCCGGGTCGTTTCGGGACCGCCTCCCGCCTCCTCATGTGAACCCCCGCGTTTTTGGGCAGGGCCGGATGTTCCGCCGAGGAGACGTCGTTGATCTTGCGAATGAGCCGTTCCGCTTTTTCCCGCTGGATCAACTTCTTCTCCACGGCCATGACCGCGAAGCTTTTCCCCTGCGGAAGCGCTTTCAGGAGGGCCTTCGCCTCCGCCACGGGGATCAACTTGTTGTGAATCGCCGCCTTGGCGAAAACGATATCGTAATTTTTCGGCATGGATCGTTCCTCGGAAAAGGAGGTCCCGACTTTCCCCATTTATACGCCAGAACGGTCCAAAGATGGAGGGAAATCGGATCGCCCTTGCTTCCGAATAGGCCCCTCCCTACAATACGACGCTTCATGGCCCCCAAAGTTTCCTTTATCAGTCTTGGATGCCCCAAAAACCTCGTCGACAGCGAGGTTCTGCTCGGAAACCTCGTGAAGTCCGGGTTCGAACTCCGAACCGATTACGAGGGGTCCGACGTGGTCGTCGTGAACACCTGCGGCTTCCTCAAGGCGTCCGAGGACGAGTCGATGGAGACGATTGAGCGCATGGTCGCCCTGAAAGAGAAGGGGGACCTGAAGGCGGTCGTCGTCGCCGGGTGTCTCCCCCAGAGGCACGGTCCCGAATTCGCCAAACAACTCCGGAACGTCGATGCCGTGCTGGGCATCACCGACCGGGAAAAGATTTCGGACGTCTGCGCCACGCTTCTGAAGAAGGCGGGCGGGGGTAGGGAAAAGATCAACCTGGTCACGAAGGACCTTTCGAAGTACGAGATCGATCGCGACCGGCTTCCGCTGACGCAACCGCATACCGCCTACCTGCGGCTCTCCGAGGGATGCAACCACACCTGCGCCTTCTGCATCATTCCCGAAATCCGGGGAAAGTTCCGCTCCAAGCCACTGGAGGACCTTCTCCGGGAAGCGCGGGAACTGGCGGACCGGGGCGTGAAGGAACTGAACCTGATCGCGCAGGATTCCACGAACTGGGGGTTGGACCTCTACCGGAAACTCGCGCTGGACGAACTGCTGGAGAAACTCTCCGAAATCGACGGCGTCGAATGGCTCCGGGTTCTCTACGCCTACCCAACCTACGTCACCGAACGGCTGATCCAGACCATGGCGCGCAACCCGAAGGTGGTGAAATACGTCGACATGCCGATCCAGCACACGCGGGAGCGGATGCTTCGGCTGATGCGGCGGGGCATGACGGAGAGTGGCCAGAAGGCGCTCATTCGCCTGTGGCGGGAAGTCGTTCCGGAACTGATATTCCGAACCACGATCATCGTGGGCTTCCCCGGGGAGACGGAGGAGGATTTCGAGGGGATGCTCGAAGACCTCCGGGAACTCCGCTTCGAAAGGCTCGGCGCGTTCCGCTTTTCGCGCGAACCGGGCACCCGCGCGGACGGCATGGAGGGTCACCTTCCCGAAGAGGTGATCCAGGAACGGTACGACCGCCTGATGGAACAACAGCAGGGAATCGCTTTCGCGGCGCAGGAATCGCTGATCGGGAAGGTAATCCCGGTCGTGGTGGAGGAAAAAGGGGAAGGGGACGCCTGGGTGGGACGAACCTACGGCGACGCCCCCGACATCGACACGCTCATCCACCTTTACGGGACCCCGCCCGCGGACACCAACATCGCACTGGCGCGCGTAATCGGCCGACAGGGATACGATCTGACGGGGGAACTGGTCGCCATTTCCTGACTCGCGTCGCTTTTTGGATGGCAAGAAGGGCGGGGAACGATAGAATCCCTTCAGCATGCTCCTGATGACGGCCGCCAACAAGATCACCATGGGACGATTCTTCCTGAGCATCCTCTACCTCGGCATCCTGACCGTCGCCATATACCGCAGGGAGGAGTGGAGCCCCGCCTCGTGGAACCTCGCCCTGCTCGCCGCGTTCATCCTCTTCCTGGTCGCGGCGGCCACGGACTGGGTGGACGGCTACGTCGCGCGCAAGTACGGGCAGGTCACACATTTTGGTAGAATCGCCGACCCCTTCGTGGATAAGATCATCATTTGCGGGTCGCTGACCTTCTTTCTCTCGATCGAGCCGTTGACACCTTTTTTCCCGGCCTGGCTTGTCGCCATCGTTCTCGGGCGGGAATTCCTGGTGCATGGAATCCGGAGCGTGGCCGAGGCGGAGGGAATCGAGTTCGGCGCAAATTTCCTCGGGAAACTGAAATTTGTCGTCCAGGCGGTGGCGGTGGGGACGGCTCTCTGGTACGCGTCCTACCTCCACGGAATCGTCTGGGTGAAGTGGTTGCTGGTGGCGACCGTCGTGGCGACCGGACTGATCACGGTCGTCTCCGGCCTGGTATACGTCATCGAAGCCCGAAAACTGTTCACCAGCGACAGGGTGTAGGACATGGCCGAACCGATCAAGAAAACAAGTACGCGGCGCGCGCGCGTCGCCACCAGGCGGGTTCCCTCCCGGGGACATAGGATTTCCCGGCCCATCAAGACGGACACACCCGGCGCCCGGGACGGGGGAACCGATTTCCGACCCAGCGGCCTCTCCCTCCGGTGGAAAATCGTGGCCGCGATCGCCACGGTCACCTTCCTGACGGGGCTTCTCATTTTCATCGTCGTCTACAGCAACGCCGTCGACCAGCTGGACGCCGCCATCGACGCGAAGGGCGAACGGCTCGTCAATACGCTCGCTTCCATCGACGACAGCTACTGGTACCAGGCAATACACCGGCCCGACCACCGCATGCCAACCCTGGACACCTTCCTCCACGGGGTCGATCCGAAGGACACGTGGCGTGCGAACATCTCCCAGGAAGAATCGTGCCGCGAAGCGTACCGGAAAATCGTCCGGTCGGACGGGGGAGAATCGGCGGAAGAAATCCGGGCCGGGATCAACGCCATCCTCCGCGGGAACCAGTGGTACGACGAGGGAAACAACCGGGCCCTTTTCGACCACCTCGCGGACCGGTTCGGACCGCTGGCCCGGCTCGAACCGCTCGTCGCGCTGGGCGAGGAGGGGAACGAGGACATCCGGAGTCTAGCGGTGGTGGACGTCTCCCGCGGCACCAACGAGAGCATCAACGTCAATGGCCGGTCCGAGATCGCCCTGCCCAACCTGGAAAGCGACGACCCGGTCGCAAAGAGGGACACCAAGGAGAACCGGATCCCGGTGCGGATTTTCATCCGCAAGTCCGCGGCCGACTCCCCGTACCGGCTGAAGTATTACGCCTCCCTCTCGCTGGAGAAAATTTCCGACGCGAAGTCGACCCTCTTCTGGGCGATCTTCCTGACGGTTCTGCTCGCCGTCGTCGGCGGCGCGGGAATCGCGGTCTGGATTTCGACCCTGATCACCAACCCGCTGAAATCGCTGATGAAAGACATCCAGGAGGTCAGCGGAGGCAACCTCGACCACGAAACAATCCCCCGTTCCAGCGACGAGATCGGGACCCTGGCGGGAACCTTCAACAAGATGACCGGCGCGCTGAAGGTGGCGCACGAGCAGGAAATCCTTCAGAAGAAAATGGAACACCAGCTCGCGATTGCCCGCGAGATCCAGGAAAACCTGATGCCAAAGCGCATTCTGAAACTGCCCGGGTACGACGTGGGCGCGTTCTACCGCCCTTCGCAGGAAGTCGGGGGCGACTACTACGATTTCATCGAGATCGACGAGGACCATTCCGGCATCATCGTCGCGGACGTCTCCGGCAAGGGCGTCCCGGGTGCGATCGTGATGTCGATGGCGCTCGCCTTCATCCGGGAAGAGGTCGACCGGACCCAGAACACATCCCCGATGGGAACGTTGATCCGCACGAACCGTATGCTGGCGCAGAACATCAAGAAGGGCATGTTCGTCACGGCGCTTTATTGTATCCTCAACAAGAAGACCAACGAGATAAAGGTGGCGAGCGCCGGGCACAACCCGTTGATCGCCTGGTCGGCCGCCGAAAACAAGGTCCACCTGGTCAATCCGAAGGGGATTGCCCTGGGCTTTGACAAGGGTCCGGTTTTTCAACGGACCATCGAGGAAGGCACGATGCGCCTGAATCACGGGGACCGGATCGTGCTCTACACGGACGGGGCGGTGGAAGCCATGAACACGGCGGACGAGGAATTCGGGGACGACAGGTTCATCCAACTCTCCCAGAAACTGGCGACCCGGGATTCGAACCAGTTCCTGAACATCCTCGTGGGAAAACTGGACGAACACCAGGGGGAGGGACCGCAGCACGACGACATCACGATCGTCACCCTGCGGTACCTGTAAAGATGGAAGAACCGATCCGGGACCGGCTGGTCGTCGCGACCGACACGAAGCACCTCATGCTTGTGCGCGACTTCATTTCCCGGCTCGTCCGCCGGAGCGCCCTTGCGGAAGAGGACGAGAACAAGATCATCCTGGCCGTGGACGAGGCGGTGACGAACGTGATCGAACACGGGTACGACGACACGACCGCGGGATCGATCGAGATCGACGTCACGGTTGACGCCTCCTTTTTCAAGATCATGATCCGCGATACCGGCAAGCTGTTCAACCCCACCTCCGCCCCCTCCCTCGACGTCCACGACCACGTAAGGAAGGGCCGGAAAAAGGGACTGGGGATCTTTCTCATGCGACAGATCATGGACGAGGTCCGCTACACCTTCCGCGACGGCGTAAAAAACGAACTCACGATGGTCAAGTTTATAAAATAGGATGGAATATGCCCGCTTTTGAAATCCGGAAAGAAGGTCTCCAGGACGGAATCACCGAGTTGACGGTTCGTGGGTTCCTCGACGCCCACACCTTCGAACAACTGGAGAAGAGCATCCAGGAAATCTTCGAGAAGGGGACCTACCGCCTGATCATCGAGCTTTCCGGACTCGACTACATTTCCTCCGCCGGGGCGGGCGTTTTCATCGGGGCGGTCGGCACCGCTCAGGAGCACGAGGGGAACATCGTGCTCCTCAACCCGAGTCCCAACGTGAAGGAAGTCTTCGATCTCCTGGGGCTCTCCCAGATCTTCACCTTCTGCGCATCCCGGGAGGACGCCGTCAACGTCCTGAAATGACCGTCGCTTCCCGGGATACCGTTCTTTCACCGCCAAGTCTCGAAGGCGCCAAGAGTGGTTCTGGAGAATCCTGCCGGTTTCCGATTTTCTTTTTCCACACCCTTCCGGGCCAAAAAAACTCCAAAACCTGGTGTCTTGGACTCTTCGTGTTCCCCCCGATTGCTTTCCCGTCCCCCCTCTGCTACTAATGATGTCGATGCGTTCCTACGTGCTGGATGTGATCGGCGGGCGAAGAAGGGGATTTCTACCCGCCCTCGTGAAGGGATTCCTCTCCCTGGTTTCCCTGGTGTACGGGTTCCTCCACGTCACGAGAAAAGCGCTCTACCGGATCGGAATCCTGCGAAGAACCCGGCTCTCCGTGCCGGTCATCAGCGTGGGCAACCTGACGATGGGCGGAACGGGAAAAACCCCCGTCGTCGAAATGCTGGCACACCGTGTCGCCGGAGAGGGCCTCTCCACCGCCGTGCTCGCCCGGGGATACGGAAAGATCGACGCCGCGCAGGACGACGAAAACCTTCTTTTCGACGTGGAACATGTCGTGCGCCTGACCGGCGCCGACCGGGTCCGGTCGGCCGAGCGCGCGCTCCGGGAATACGACGCCCGCATCCTCATCCTGGATGACGGGTTCCAGCATTTCCGGATCGAACGGAACCTGGACATCCTCGTCGTCGACAGCCTCGACCCCTTCGGCGGGGGAAGGCTCCTCCCCCGGGGCGGACTTCGCGAGCGACCGGCGAACGCCGCACGTGCGGACCTGATCATTTTGACCCGCACCGACCAGGTTTCCCCGGTCGCCCTGCGGGAACTGAAAGCGCGTCTCGCGAACCTCTCCCGGGGAAAACCGATCGTGGAAACCGTCCACCGCCCGGTCCATCTTCGGGCGCTGGGAAACAAGCAAAGGCACGAGCTGAACTGGCTCCGGGGAAAACGTGTCAGCGCTTTTTGTGGGCTGGGAAACCCGGAAGGATTTCGACGGACGCTCGAATCGCTCGGAGCGGAGATCCTCCTCTACCGCGCTTTCCCGGACCACCATGCGTACACGGAACAGGACATCCGCCGGCTGACCCTGGAAAGCCGGGAATTCATGGCGGACCTTCTCGTCACCACGGAAAAGGACGCCCTGAAACTGCGACAGGAATCGTTCGAACTACCCCTTTTCGCCCTCCGCGTCGAAATCGAGGTGACGAAAGGGGCGGACCTCCTTGCGGGAGCCCTGGACCGCGCGGTGAGACCCCGCCGTTCCTCGGCAACCGGAGTCGTCCCGCGCAAGTAGACGATCCGATGACCTTCCCCCGAATAAAGATTCGCTTCCGTCCCTGGCGCCTGCCCCCGTTCTCACTGATCGTTTACCTCCTCTTCCGGGGGTTGATCATGTTCGCCCGCATGGTTCCCCACCCCGCTCCGCGGCCGGTCGTAAAATTCCTGGCCACCATCTGGTGCTTCCTGGACCGGCGGCACCGCGGGATCGCGGAAGAGAACCTTCGTGCCGCCGGGTATTCCTCCAACATTCCGGGTTTGATCCGGGGCATCTACGATCACTTCACCCGGACCGTTTTTGAAGCGATGACGGTTCCCCGTCTCCTTCTCGCCCGGGGAACCGGGCCCTTCGTACGCTTCGACCACAGGGAAAACGTGGACCGTCTCAAGGGAAGCGCCATCCTGGTCATCGGCCACCTGGGGAACTGGGAACTCGCGGGACTCGCCGCCGGACCCGGGGGATTTTTCCTGAGCACCCTCGCCCGCCCCATAGACAATCCCCGGCTGGATCGATGGCTACATCGGTACCGGACCTCCACGGGGATGGAGGTCATCCCGAAATCCCAGGCGGCGCGGAAACTGACCCGTCTCCTCCGGGAGGGGGGAAAACTGATCGTTCAGGGAGACCAGGTCCCCCACCCCCGGAGCAACGGGATCGTCGTTCCCTTCTTCGGACGACCCGCGTTGACCATACGAAGCCCCGCCATCCTCGCCCTGAAATACGATTGCCCGATCGTTCCGGTCGACATCTGGCGTGACTCGGAGGGGATTCACCATCTCGATTTTTCGCCTCCGCTTCTCCCGGAATCGTTCCGGCAGGAGGAGGATCCGGTCCTGGCGATGACGGCCGCCTTCACGAACCGTCTCGAGGGTTTCGTCCGCCGGCACCCGGAGCAATGGAACTGGTTGCACCGGCGATGGAAAAAAGCGAAGGATCCCGTGCGAAGATCGTCCGTTCCGGCGGCGGCTCCATGACGCCGGTCGATCTTCCGCTTCGACAGAAAATCCGCCGGGCCATCCGGCTCTTTCCTCCGATCGCGTTCCTGCTCTACATCGCCTGCCGGGGACTGGAGACGGCCGCCGGGATTCCCTCTCCCCGGGTTTCCCGCGGCTTCGCGCGGACGGTGGGGAAAATTCTCTACCCCCTGGATCGATGGATGCGCCCACTCGCCGAAGCCCATCTCCGGCTGGTGGGGTTCCGGGGTGACACCCGCGAACGGATCGAAAGCGTCTACGCACACTTCGTCCTGCTCTTCCTGGAACTCTTCCGGTTCGCGCGGATCATGCGGTCGGGAACGATGCCACGAGACGTTGTCCTGGAAGCGGCCTCCCTGCGAAAAACCCTCGGGGAAGGGAGGGGGTGTATCCTCGTCGCCGCCCACCACGGGAACTGGGAGGCGGGAAACATGGCCTTCGCCCTCGCCGGGTTCCCCATCCACTCGATCGGGCAGTCGATGAAAAACCCCTGGATCGACCGCTGGCTGAACGGGCTTCGTGGATGCACCGGGATAAAAATGATTCCCCGCGAGGGATCGGCTCATTCCATCGCTCGAGCCCTGAAGCGGAAGGAGATCGTGGGCATCATGGCCGACCTGAACGCGAGAAGCCACGGAATACCCGTCCGGTTCTTCGGCCACCCCGTCTCCACGGTGCGGATGCCCGCGCTCTTTTCCCTGAAGAAGGACGTTCCGATCATTCCCGCCCTTTCCCACCGCGATGACCGGGGGCGGATACACGTGGTCACGGGAGAGGCGCTCGATCCGCGGGACTACCGGGGAGACCCGGACGCTCTTTTCCGGATGACGCAGGACTACACGACGCAGTTGGAGCGCGCCATCCGCGCCCATCCCGGGCAGTGGAACTGGTTCTACCGCCGGTGGCGGAACGTTCCTACCGTCCGCCCGACCCCGTAAGGGCCGCCTCCGCCTGCCGTCGCAACCGTCGATCCGCGGTGCGAATCCGCAGGATCAGTCCGCACGCATCCTCGGACCGTTCCGATTCTCCCGAGATCTGGAAAAGCTTCGAGAGTTGCCACAACCGTTCCCCCGCCTGGAGCGCCAACCGCTGGTGACGGTCCACGCCGAGTTCGACCGAGTCCCGGAGATCTTCCAGCGCGTCGATGGGAAGACCGAGCTGGATCTCCATCGAAGCGGCGTTCACGTAGGGGAACGGGCTGGAGGGCGCCGACCGCTTCGCGCGAAGGAAATATTCGAGCGCCTTGGCGTACTGCTTCTCGCTCGAGTAGACCGTTCCGAGATCGTTGAGCGCCTCTGGATAATCGGGCCAGATGGCGAGAGCCTTTTCGTATTCCAGGGAGGCCTGCGCCGTCTGGTTCCGCGCCACGTGGATTCTCGCCCGGTCCGCGTGCCGTTTCGCCATCGCGATGTCCGGGCGGGTCGTCGCCTCCACCGTCACCGTGGGGGTCACCGCCTCCACCTCCGTTCCGCCGCGGGTCCGGGCGGTCACTTTCAACCGGAGTTGCGCCCCGTTCCGCCACGGAACGGTCCAGAAATAGAACGCCGCGGGATCAAGGCCCCGCGTCACCAGCGTCCATCGTCCTCCGTCCACGGAATAATAGAGATGGGCCGACTTCTCCCGCAGGTCGCCCCGCAGGGAGGTCCATTGCAACTGGACCGTTTCTCCCCCCTTCCAGACGCCGGATTCCCGGGGATGGATCCAGGAAAGAAGTTTCTGTGCGCTGGTCTTGATGAGGAGTTCGTCGAGAATCGCGGCGACTTCCCGGCCCTTCGCCGTCCGTGCGACGAGGCGCAGGCGCAGACGCCCACCCTCTTCATCCGGAATCCGGTACCAGAGACTGCCCGAGAGGGGAAGCACCTTCCCGACGAGATCTTCCGGGCCCTCGTCGACCGAGGCGAAGATGGCGACGGAGTCCTGCAGGAATCCCTCCTTCGGGGTGTGCCACCGGAGGATCTTCGCCGCCCCGGCGGGGACCTCGTCCCCGATCCCCGGTTGCAGCCATTCCGGTTTCAACTCCATCGACTGGATGACCTTCACATGCACGAACGTTTCCCGCTCGCGTCCGTTCGTCTCGAGAACGGATGCACGAAGGGTGACGTCCGATCCGGGCGGCGCCGACACCCGCCAGACATGTTCCCCTTCGAGGGGACGTTTCTGTTCGATGGGATCCCACGTGTTCCCCCCGTCCGTCGACGCGGAGAGCACGACCGAGCCTGGTTGATACCCCTCTTTCGGACAACTCCACCGGAGCACGACCTTGGAATCGGCCGGAATACTTTCGTCGGGGCTCGGCTGTACCCACCGGACAATGAGCTCTTCCCGTTTCTTGCGGGCGAGGAGAAAGGGTCCGGTATCCGTGTGTTGCACGCTTCCGTCCGTCCGCTCCGCCGTCAGGCGAAGGGAGACGCGACCGCCCGCTTCCCGCGGGGCGCGCCACAGCAAGGTATCGTTCAGTCTCCGCCCCTTGACGATCGGCTGCCAGGCGCTTCCGTCGACCGAGTAGGAAATCGTGACCGATTTCTGCCGGTAATCCCCCTCCATCGTTCTCCATCGAAGGGGCGTCAGGACGTCCGCGATCAGTTCATCCCCCGTGGTCGGTTGACGCCATTCGGGACGCGCGATCATCAGAACGCGGGGTTCCCGGATGCTGACACGTACGCTCGACAACCGCTCGATTCCGGATCGGTCCATCGCGCGGAGGACCAGGGTGAGGTTGCCTTCCTGTTTCGGAACCCGCCAGGCGTAATCTCCGGTCACGGAGAGGCCCGAACTCAAGGTCATGGGTGCACTTCCGTCGAAGCTGTAGGCGATCGAGACGGAACCCTGTTTGAAATCGCGCAGGGCGCCGAGCCATTGGAGGGTGACCCGTTCTCCGCCCTTGAGCTCGTCCCCGATTTTCGGGAAGACCCATTTCGGTTTCGGCTTCGCGATCGGCGGAATAAAGCGGACCATGACCTTGGAAACCATCTGCTCGGTCGTCCCGGTATTGTTATCCGCCCGCAATCTCAGCCACATGCGGCGGTCGCGCGTGAGAGGCGGAATCCTCCACTGGTATGTCCCTCTCAAGGGACGGTTCTCCGCGAGAGGCTGGTACTCCACCCCGTCCATGGAGATGGCGAGGTGGACGGTGCGGGGGCGGAACCGGTCTCCCGGCACCTTCCATTGAAGAATGATGTGCTGGCCCGAAATCAGGTGACTTCCGTCCTTCGGCTGGATCCACTCCGGACGCGTCATTTTTTCCGTGACGGGCGAACGGACGTACAGGTCGTTGTACAGGTGGCGAAGTTGTCCCGTCTGGTCCCGGGCGGTCAACTGCAGGCGCAACGGACCGGCGATGCGGGGCGCAACCCATTCCAGGTGGCCCGAAAGGCGGATTCCGTCCGCCACGCTTTTTTCGACGCCGCCGGAGATGGCGTTCAACGAAACGGAGTTCTCCTGGAAGAATTCCTCCGAACAGCTCCACTTGAGCATGATCCGGCTGTTGGACGTCACCTTGCTTTCGGGAACGGGAGAGATCCACCGCATGTGATCGGCGATCCGGATCGCCTTCACGCGAAGATCGTTGTACGCGCTTCGGTCGCGTCCCGTCCTGTCGAACGCCATAAACCGGAGACGAAGGGGGCCGGGCGTGCTCGGCGCGGTCCACTCCATGCTTCCCGAGAGCGGGAGGTGTTTCGAGATCTCACTCTCCTTCCCTCCCACCAGGTAACTCAGCGCGACGGACGTGGCGCGGAAGAGGCTCTCCGTGGCGTCCCATTTCAACCGGATCCGCGAACCCGCGAGGATCGTGCTTCCCTCCACGGGAGAGATCCACTTCAGGTGGTCGGCGAGATCGGTCACCTCGACCCAGAGATCGGTGGTCTGTACCCGGAGTTCTCCGCTCTTGTCGAGGGCGGAGAGTTGGAGTCGCACCGGACCCGGGACGGTGGGAACGACCCACTCCATGCTGTTCGAGAGGGAAAGCCCTTTCCGGTATTCTTTTTCCGTGCCCCCGGTGATGTAGCTGACGGCGACAGACTTGGGACGGAAGAATTCCGGAGCCGCCCTCCACTTCAACCTGATCTTCGTGCCGCCCTCGACCCGGGTTCCGGGGACGGGGGAGATCCACCGCAACGCGACGACCGGATCGATTTTCGACGCGAGGATGTCGGTGTAGGCGCTTCTCTGCTCCGCCGCGCGGTCGATCGCCGAGATCCGGAGACGGATCCGCCCGGGAACCCCGGGAAGGGTCCACTCCAGGTCGCCCGCGAGGGAAAGACCGGACCGGATCGTTTCCGATCGTCCGTTCATCGTGTAAGAGAGGACGACAGATTCCTTCGTGTAACTTTTCGGATCGCAGGACCACCGCAATTGCATTTTCGAACCGACGAGAACCTCGGCCCCGTTTTTCGGCTCGATCCATTTCGGCCGCGCGGTGATGACGATCACCGGTTGCTCGACCTCGAATCGCGTCAACGCGTCCCGGACCACCCCCCGAAGGTCTTTCGCGGAGAGGCGAAGTTCGACGTTCTTCACGTTCCGGGGAACGCGCCACCGGTACTGGTGGATCCGGGGGAGATGATCCCCGAGCGCTTCCCAATCCCCGCCATCCTTGCGCCACTCCAGGGTGACGGAGGTGCGTTCAAACGCGTCGAGCGTGCACCGCCAGCGAAGGTTGGTCTCCCGCCCCGCTTCCAGGCGGGCTCCGCTCTCGGGAGCAATCCACTGGATCCGGCCGATGATCCGCGGAGGCACTTTCCGGATGCGGACGGAGACGGTCGCCTGCCGCTCCCGCCCCTCCAGGTCTTTCGCCGTCAACCGGAGGCGGGTCGGGGTATCGGAGGCGTAGGGAGTCACTCTCCACGGAAGGTCGCCTGTCAGCGGGAGTTTCGATTTCCAGGGAAGAAACCGACCGCTGAATTCGAACTCGATGGAGACGGAACCGGGACGGTAGAATTCGGCCGGGCATTCCCACCGGAGCTGGACCTTTTCCCCGCCCTGGAGGGTGTCCCCTTCCACGGGAAAGATCCACCGGACCCGCGAGGGAACCTTCCGGATGCGCACGGAAACGGTCGCCTGCCGCTCCCGCCCCTTCAGGTCTTTCGCCGTCAACCGAAGGCGGGCCGGGGTGTCGGAGGCGTACGGAGTCGGCAACCACGGGATGTCGCCCTTCAACGGGAGCTTCGACTTCCAGGGAAGAACCCGGCCGCCGATTTCGAAGCCGATGGAGACGGAACCGGGAAGATATATTTCCGCCGGGCAGTTCCACCGGAGCCGGACCTCCTCGCCGCCCTGGAGGGTGTCCCCTTCCACGGGAAAGATCCACTTGGGAGCGTGGTTGGTGACGATATTTACCCGGGTCCCCGGATTCGTTCCTGCCGAGGGGGGGGAGCTCTGGTTGGAGACCTTGTCCTTCAGTTGAAGGTAAAAACCGTAGGGACCGTCTCTCGGGACCGCCACGGTTACGGACAATTTCCCCGCGGAGTAGGCGCCCCAGGTGACGAGAACCCCCTCCTCCCTGGCGGGCCTCCAGGTTTCCCCCTGGTCCCGTGTGACCCAGAGTTCGACGGGCTCGACCATGTTGGTCTTCTCGTCGATCCGGAAATTGATCCTGAATTTTTTCGATCCGACCGTGTCCTGAGCGGAGACGGAGCTGACAAGGCTCCCGGCGAACAGAAAGAGAGCGGCTGTCGAAACCAATGCGTGCATGAGAGATCCCCCGGTAATTATGACACTGATTCCTTATATGTATCGACCGGGGCGGAAGGGAGACTGAAGTACTTGATTGCCGGGGGGATCCGGATTATCCGCGCCGCGCCGCCCGGACCAGATCTGCCAGGATCGTCCGATAACGTTCCAGGCCCGGATACCGAACAGCCCAGGGGAGTTCCACTTTCCATCCGCGCGCGGCGAATTTTTTCTGGAAGACCCCGGATTTTCGGAGAATGTCCGACCCGTACTTGAAATTTCTTTTCCGACCGTCCACCTCGTAGGCGGGGTCGGTCAGGTCGAAGACGAGAAGGGCCCGGATTTCGGGCCGGTATTTTTCCAGCAGTTTTTCGTAAAGCCGCTTGAGTCGTTCGAGTTCCGCCTTTCGAAAACCGGACGTGGAGATTTCGATCACGGGAGTTTCGTCGTTTTTCACGCCGTAGGCGTGGATTTCCACCAGGAACGGGAGGGGAAGCCGGTGCGCCGCGTCCCGGATGACGGTGACGTACTCCTGGTACGCGTGCCGGCCCGCCTCGTCGTCTCCGGGTTCGTTGAGAACGATCCTGCGGGCGCCCTTGTACCCGTGCCCCACCACCAGGGGAACGTCCAGTTTCTCCGCCACGAAGGAGGCGATTTCCTTCGACCGGGTTTCCACCGGAACATGGGGAGCGGTGATCACGAGCGGGGAGCGTTTCCCGGTGGAGTAGAGCCGGACGAAGGGAGCCTGTTCCGTTCCCACAGCGAGGTCGACTTTCTCCACCCAGGAGAAGAGCGGAGAGAGGTTGCGAAGCCGGACCGCGGGGCCGGGCTTTCGCCCCCCTTTTCCGGTGGACCGACACCCGGCAGGGACGTTTCTCCCGCCTTTCTCGTTCTCGAAGAGGACGCTTCCCGCGCGAACGACGACCGAGGTCGTGCCCTTCTCATCCGCTTCCACGAGAAATTCCGTTCCGAGGGGACGAATCGTCCCGGCAGGACTGCGCACTTCGAGACCGGGCGCGCTTCGGATACAGATTTTTCCCCGCTCCAGGACCACGCGGGGACCTTCTTCCAGCCGGATATGCGTTCGATGGTCCATCCAGAGAACGATTCCCTGGAACCGGATCCGCGCTTCTCCGCCGAAGGGGGTGCGCAGGAGGTCTCCCGGTTTCACGGGATCCGGTCCGTTTTCCCGGATCAACGTTCCGGAGACTTCGAGGGAGAGGATTTTCGCCACCCGGGTTTCCCGCGGGGGGGCGGGTTCGGATTTCTTTTCCGGCTCCGGTTTCGTTTCCGGGCTTTTTTCCGGTCGGGGTACCGGCGTCTTTTCGACCGGGGTTTCCCGGACAATCTTCTCCTCTTTGGGTTCCGGGAGAGGAACAAATAATTCTTCGGGCAACGGCGGCGTCGGTTTCTTCCCGGGAACGACGGGGGGTGTTTTCGCCTGGACGGGCGGTTTCTCCGCGGCGGGGCGGGGCGCGAACCAGAGGATCGTCCCGACCGCGAGGAGAAGTCCCGCGGCGACGGCGAGGCGCAGGAGAGGCTTTCCCGGCGCCGGGGCGCGTCGGTTTCTCCGGTAGGAGGTCCGGGAGGGAAGCGACTGGATCCGGCGCACCAGGGATTCCGGGGGGGAGACGGATTCCTTCGACGGGACGACAGCGATCAACTCGAGGCAATCCGCGCAACCGGCGAGATGCCGGTCCATCCGGTCGCGATCCGCGCCCTTCGCGAAGGGGTACCGCCCCAACTCTTCGTCGGAAAGACACAAGCCAGAATTTTCAAAAAGCGTTTTCATTCTTTTTCCGCCCGCGCGCGCAACTGGAATTCCTTTTTCACCTTGTCCAGGGCCCGCCGAATCGTGGGGCCGATGCTGTTCCGGGTCATGCCTGTCGCTTCCGCCATTTCGCGGTAGGTGTTTTCATGGAAGTAGGACAGGGTGATCAGGAGCCGCTCTTTCCCGCTGAGGGGCGTCTTTTCCAGGATCATGCGAATCTCCTCCGCGTCCACCGACGAGGTCTCTTCCACGCCAAGAAACCGTCCCAACGGGGCCGACGCCCCGTCCTTTACAACCGGTTGATCCAGGGAGACGACCCGGATCTCCTTTTTCTTGCAGGCGTCGAGCGCCTTCCTTCGTGCCACGACGGCCAGCCAGGACTTCAGGTGATACGGTTCCCGGAGCGTGGCGAGCGCGCGGAACCGGTCGGCGACCAGGTGGGCGAAGACTTCCTCCGCCAGATCATCCACGTCCTCGCGGGACGCCTTCCCGGTCCGGGAGAGCAGGGTCTCCCGAACGACGTGGTAGACCAGCCGGATAAACCGGCGCACCAGTTCCGACCAGGCTCCCGGGCTTCCCTGTACACAGGCCCGGACCAGTTCGCGCTCACCCGTCGATACATGATTCATGAAACGACGGTTATACGGCCGGTCGTACATCGTGGTCAAGAACCGGCCTGAAAAACGGATGCGGGGAAAAACCGATCTGGTAAGATCAGGCCTCGGGCCGTAGCGTAGCCTGGTTAGCGCGCCACGTTTGGGACGTGGAGGTCGTGAGTTCGAATCTCACCGGCCCGACCAATCTTCTCTCCGAGGACTCACGTTGGTCCGAATGGGGAGCGAAGGTTGTCCGCCAAAGCGCCGACGGTGCGATGGCGGACCTTCCGGCTGGCAGGCCATCGCTTTTCACCGGGACTTCCTGCGCGTCCTCCGGCGACAGGTTCCGCAGACACCCCCAAAGACGGCCGGTTTTTTTCCGCACCGGAGGCACATCTTTCCCGGGGCGGACGGGGAGTTCTCCTTCCCTTCCAGGGGGAGGAGTTCGATCGTATCCGGATCTTTCGAATGGAGCGATTCTCCGCAGATACCGCACCTTTCGGCGGCCTCCGGATTCGTCGAGTCGCAGAAGGAACACCGGACCAGCCGGGTGAACATTTCCAGCGCTTTCGGATCTTCCCCGCTTCGGTATCGCTTCAGGTCGCGCAGAAGTTCCGCGGCATCCTGGTAACGCCTCGGGGCTTCCTTCGCGATCATCTTCCGGATCACCGCGTCCAGCCCGACCGATACCTGGGGATTCACGCTCCGGGGTCTCTTCGCGATGACCTGGAGGTGTTGCCGCATCAGGTCCCGCACGTTATCCCCGGTATAAGGGAGGGTTCCCGTCGCCATCCGGTACAGAAGGATGCCGAGAGAGTAGAGGTCGCTCCGGGCGTCCGCCTTTTCGCCCCGCCACTGTTCGGGCGACATGTAGAACGGGGTTCCCGCGATGGCCCGCCGTTCCTTCTCACTGTGCTTCATGTCCTGCGCCAGCCCGAAATCGGTGATCCGGCACTGACCGCTTTCACCCAGGACGATATTGTCCGGCTTGATGTCGCGGTGAACGATTCCCTTCTCGTGGGCGGCACGGAGACCTTCGGCCACCTCTGCCGCGATTTTGAGTCCTTCATCCTCGAGGAAGGGATTTCCGTCCCGAAGGCGGTTCGAGAGGGGTTTCCCCTGCAGGAACTGCATCACGATATAAAGGTAGCCGCGGTTATACCCCACGTCATGAACCTGCACGATGTTGGGATGTTCCAGCCGAGCGATGGAGCGGGCCTCGGAGAGGAGGCTCTTCACGATGGCGGGCTCCCGGGAAACGGAAGAGATGATCTTCACCGCGACGATACGGTTCAGCGCGACATGTTTTGCCTTGTAGACGCGGGCCATCGCGCCCCTTCCGATCAACTCGAGGATCAGGCATCCGCCCATTTCCATTCCGATGGGAGAGCCGCTCTCGGCGCTTTCGGGTTGGACGGTGGCGGCCACGCCGACGGAGGCGTTTCCGGTATCGAGTACCCGGAGTGAAGCCCCGTCCTGGAGACACTTCGCCGACGGCAGGTAGGAGCGGGAGACGTTGTATTTTTCCCCGCAATCGGGGCAGACGCTGATGACCTGGTCCCGCTCGTCGAGGAGGCCGATCACCATCTCCTTGGTCAGGGTGCCACCGTCGATCAGGATCTGGCCCAGGTTGCGGTGGATTCCCTTTTCTGCGTCGCGGGCCTGTTCCTTCAACGCGGCATCCACCTCCGCGGAGGTGGCGAAACCTCTCTCGACGACCTGCTGACCGAAGCGGACCGGTTTTTCCGAATCACGACCGGAGATTCTCTCCTTGAGGAGCGTTTCAATCAACACCACGTGCTGGTCCCCGGTGATGAATCCCCGGTCCAGGAGAAGACGATCGAGGGAGACGGTCGTCGTTCCCTCCTCCACGGCCTGGAGGCATATCTCGACCTGACCCGGCGTCGCCATCTGCAGTTCGATCGCCAGTTCCGATATCCGCCTGCCTGCGTTCACATTCATGACCGCTTCAATTCCTCCAGCACCTCTCCCGCAACGGAAAAGGAACCCGTCACGAGAATCCGGTCCTGTTTCGCAGCCCTCGATCGGGCAAGAACGAAGGCGTCCGCCACGGATTGGACGCATTCGACCGGAAAACGTGACGCGGCCGCGAGCAAAGAGGGGGAACAGGCTCGCGGATTGTCCGGGCGGGTCATGAATCCCGCGTCCACGTGTGGTGCCAGGATCCGCAACATTTCCTCCCAATCCTTGTCCCGGGCCGCTCCGAAAACGAGCCAGCTTTTCCCCCCCGGGGGGGAAAGGGCCCTCACGAGCGCCCGCATCGCGGCCGGGTTGTGACCGACATCCACGACGATTTCCGGTTTCCGCCGGACCACCTCGATCCTCCCCGGCAACCGTATTCCGGCAAGCGCTTTCCCGATCGACGCGCGGGAAATACCCACGTGGCGGGCCACGGCCGTCGCCACCGCCGCGTTCTCCGCCTGGTGTTCCCCCAGGAGAGGAAGACGCATGCGCAGGGCGGGCTCTCCGTCCAATCGCACCCGAAATTGTAACACGCCGCTGGAGGAACGGGTAGCGCCCTCGACACGGATTTCCCGTCCGAGTCGGCGCAGGGGAACGCCGCATTTCCGCGCCCGTTTCCGGATGGGGGCTATCGCCTCCCGTTTCCGAACCGAGGTGAAAACGGGCGCGCCCGGCTTGATGATCCCCGCCTTGTCGGCGGCAATTTTTCCGATCGTGGATCCGAGAACGTCGGTATGGTCCAGGTCGATCGTCGTCAAGACCGAGATCTCCGGGGTCAGAACGTTGGTGGCATCGAGCCGGCCTCCCAGCCCGACCTCGACCACAGCCCACTCCACTTTTTCCTGCCGGAAGACCAGGAAAGCCGCCGCGTTCATGATTTCGAAGAAGGTCGGCCGGATCCGGTCGAGATCTTTCTTCATCCGGTTCATCGCCCGGAGGAACGATTTCTCCGACGCCGGTTTCCCGTCGATCCGGATCCGTTCCAGGAGATGCACGAGATGGGGAGAGGTGAACGCGCCCGTTTTCTTCCCTCCGGCGGCCAGGATCGCCTCCAGCATGTGGGTCGTGGACCCCTTGCCTTTCGTCCCCCCCACGTGGATGGAACGGAAGGAGTTCTCCGGGTGGCCGAGCGCCTCCATCAATGCCCGCATCCGGTCGAGGTTGAAGACGCGGGACTTCTTCGGACGCCGCGTCATCCGTTCGTAATTGGTGCGACGGCCGAGATCTTTCATCACGCCGGCCAGGGTCCGGTACATGGCGACAGCATAGCAGAAGGGGAAAATCCTGCCGCGCGAATTCCCTCCCGAACGGGGAGGGTTTGGGGTAAAATACCCGGCGGGTAGAACAAGCGGGAGGCACACATGACACAGCACCTGGAAGACCTCGTCACGCGGCAGGTCCGGCAGTGGGAAAAGGCACGGGCGGGCGCCGGTCTCGGGGAAGAGACGATCCGGAGAGGCCTTCACAAGCCGATGATCTGCATCTCCCGCGAATACGGGGGACACGGGGCGCTTGTGGGACGGCAAGTCGCGGAAACACTCGGCTTCGATTTCTTCTCGCGGGAACTGGTCGAGGAAGTGGCCCGGCACTCCCACATGCGGAAACGGGTCGTCGAGGCGCTCGACGAAAAGACGCGCAACCTGATGTTCGAGTGGGTCGTCCAGCAGTTCGGAAGCGATTCCTTTTCCAATACGGAATACCTTCGCCACCTTTCGCACGTGGTGCGTACCCTTGGGAAATTCGGACGGGGCGTTCTCGTGGGACGGGGAGCGCAGTTCATCCTGAGCGCGGCGAGCACCCTGCGCATACGTACGGTCGCGCCCCTGGAGGTCCGGATCGACCGGATCGCCGGGAGGGACGGCATCTCGCGCAGTGAAGCGAGGGCCGTCGTCCTGCGGGTCGACGCGGAACGGGAAGGGTTCTGCCGCCAGCACTTCAACCTGGACCTCACCGACACGAAGAACTACGACCTGGTCCTGAACACCGGAAGCCTCTCCGGGGAGACGTGCGCGCGGATCATTGTCGACGCGTTCCGCAGCCGATTCCCGGAATAGGGGTTCGTCCGGGAAGCCGTTCCTTCACCGCCAAGTCGCCCAGGCACGAAGAAGAGGCCTGGAGCCCCCCTCTTTTTTGTTGGGGCTTCCCGCGTTCGGACGTTGTTGTTTCCTCCCCCCAAAAACCATGTCGCGATGAATGATTTTCGATAGAATGCGCGGACGATGAAAGCGGCCATCCTCCTTTTCCTTGCGGTTTCCGGCGTGCTGAACGTGTTCTCCTACGTCACGATCGGCTCGGCAGATACGATCGCGGTCTCCTTCCTGCCCGAAACGATGGCCGGCGGCGTTCCGGCGACCTATTTCTACGGTACCATCGCCGCCGCCTTCTGCGTGGTCGGCCTCGCTCTGATCGGCCGGAGCTGGGAACGGGATTCCCTTCCCGCGAAATTCATCGGCTGGACGAAGGTAGTCGCGCTGGTGGAACTCTCCGCGTCCCTGCTTCCCGCCATGATCTTCCTGGGCGTGCTGATCGAGGAAATCCAGCGCTAGGAGCCCTCCAGCACCGCGATCAGGTTGCGCGTTCCCACGATCCAGATCGTCCGGTCGTCCACCACCCGGACGTGTTCGGAACGGCTCTGCAACTCCTGGATTTTCCGGCGATTCCGGAAGGTGCCCACCCAGGCATCCCGCCCCGGGGAGAGACAGGTGATCTCCCACCTGCGGCAAAGCTGTTTCAGTCGGACGATTTCGAGAAACCGTTCGAGCGGCGGGGGAAGTTTTCCGAACCGATCCTCCATCTCCGCGCGCGCCTCGTGAAGTTGCTCTTCCGTGGCACATCCGGTCAACCTCCGGTAAAGCTCCACCCGGCTTGGAAGATCGGGGGCGTACTCTTCCGGGATGTACCCCGCCCGTTTCAACTCGACGGTCACCTCGACCGGTTCGTCGATCTCCCGGTCCTTCATCTTCTTCGTCGCGCGGTCGAGCATCCGGAGGTAAAGGTCGTACCCCACCGCCGCGATATGCCCGCTCTGCTCCCGCCCCAGCAGGTTTCCCACGCCGCGGATCTCCAGGTCGCGCATGGCGATCTTGAATCCCGCGCCGAGGTCGCTGAACTCCTCGATCGCCTTGATGCGCTTCTTCGCCTGCGGGAGAATTTTCCGGTCGGTCGGAAGAAGCAGGTAACAATGGGCCTGTCGATGGTACCGGCCGACGCGGCCGCGCAACTGGTGCAGGTCGGACAATCCGAACTGGTCCGCGTTGTCGATCAGGATCGTGTTGACGTTGGGGATGTCCAGCCCGCTTTCGATGATCGTGGTGCAGACGAAGACGTCCACCCGGTGTTCCACGAAATCGATCATCACCTGCTCCAGTTCGTCCGAAGACATCCTCCCGTGCCCCATGCCGAACCGCGCTTCCGGAACGATCCGTTCCAGCGAACGCATCACCGACTCGATGCTGTACACCCGGTTGTGGACGAAGTAAACCTGCCCCCCCCGTCCGACCTCCTCCAGGATCGCCGCGCGGATTCTCCGCTCGTCCCGGAGGAGCACCTCCGTCCGGATCGCCCTCCGTTCCCGGGGAGGGGTCTGGAGAGAGGAGATCTCGCGGATCCCCAGGAGGGCCATGTGGAGCGTCCGGGGAATCGGCGTCGCGGAGAGGGTCAGGACGTCCACCGTCGCGCGAAGCCCCTTGAGGAACTCCTTGTGCTCCACGCCGAATCTCTGTTCCTCGTCCAGGATGACCAGCCCGAGTTCCCCGAAACGGACGTCCTTCTGCACAAGTCGGTGGGTCCCCACGATGACGTCGATCTTGCCGTTGGCCAGGTCCGCGAGGATCGCCTTCTGCTCCTTTTTCGATCGAAAACGGGAGAGTTCCTCGACGCGAACGGGATAATCCGCCATCCGCTCCGAGAAGGTGCGCCAGTGTTGCCGGGCGAGGAGCGTGGTGGGAACGAGCACGGCGACCTGCCGGTTGAAGGTGGCCGCCTTGAACGCGGCGCGCATCGCCAATTCTGTTTTTCCATATCCCACGTCGCCGCAAAGGAGACGGTCCATCGGATGGGGGGATTCCAGATCGCGCTTGATCTGGCCGTTCACCTCGAGTTGGTCGGGAGTCTCCTCGTAGGGGAACGCGAGTTCGAAGGCGCGTTGCCAGTCGGTGTCGGGCGGGTAGCGGATTCCCAGGTCCATCTTGCGCACCGCCTGGATCTGCACCATTTCCTTCGCGACCCCCTCGACCGCCTCCTGCGTGCGCGCTTTCGCGGCGGACCAGGCGGAGCCTCCCAGCGTGTGCAGGGCGGGGGGATTCTCCCCCCCGCCGATATATTTCTGGACGAGATCGAGGTCGGCCACGGGAACGAAGACTTTCGTGTTCCCGGCATACCGCAGAACCATGAAGTCCCCCTCCCTCAGCGTCTCGATGCCGGTGTACTTTCCGATCCCGTGATGGAGATGGACGACGATATCTCCCTCCTCCAGTTCGAGGTAGGAATCGACCGGGCGGGAGTCGGGACGTTTGCCCCAGACGCGGTTGATCCTGTATCGCCGGAAGAGATCATGGTGGGGAACGAAGTGGCGCCGTTGTTCCGGGAAACTGAATCCCTGCTGAAGGCGTCCGCGTCGAATCGTCACTGGCCGGTCGAAACCGGCGTCGCGAAGGACCTCCTCCAACCGACTCTCCTCCCCCTCGTTCGCGCAATAAACGTGGATCTCTCCCTCCAGCTTCGAGAGTTCGCCCGGGATTTCGGACACCTTTCCTGAAAATCGTTCGAGCGAAAGCGTCTTCACGTTTCCCGCCCCCTCCTCTTCCGGAAGGGGAAGGGAAGAGAGCGTCAGGATCCGGTCGACCGGACAATGCGGGGGAAGGGATTCGGAAAGGTCCCGGTGGACGATCCGTGTTTCGGGGGGAAGGTATTCCCAGAAAAGACCCGTCGCTTCCCGGAGGGGGAGAAGGGAAAAGGAGACCTCCCGCAGATCCTTCACGGAGCGTTGCGTCTCCACGGAAAAAGTGCGGAGCGAATCGAGTTCGTTTCCAAAAAAGTCCAGCCGAACCGGATTTTCCCGTTCGTGCGGGAAGAGATCGATGAGGCCGCCCCGCACGGCGATTTCGCCGGGCGATTCCACCGAGTGGGCCCGTTCGTACCCGGCGTCGATCGCGGCTTCCACAAGACCGGAGAAGGAACGCTCTTCTCCGACCCGGAGAACGACTTTCGCCTTCTCGACGATCTTCACGGAAGGCAACGGCGCCTGCAGGGCCGCCGGCGTGGCGACAAGAACCCGGTTCCGTCCCTTCCGGAATTCCTGCGCCCGTTGAAATCGTTGCGCCTGCAGGAAGCGGTTTTCCCCGGCCGGCTCGGGAAACTCCTCCGCCGCAATATTGAAAGTGGCGAGATCCTCGAGGAAACCGTCCCCGGAGCCGGAGACGATGACAAGAAGGGGGGTGGGGCGGTTCCGGTACAGTTCCGCCGTGATCAGGGCAGACGCCGACCCCCACGCACCGCCGAGAGCCCCTCCGAGCCCGGTCTCCAGCGCTGCGTCCACCTTCTGGACGGCGGGCAGGGAAAGAAGCCAGTTCATGAGAGAAACCGATCCTCCCCCGGCGACCCGGTCAGGTCGTCGCGGGTTGATCGGATTCCCGGTCCGGCATCTCTTCCCGGGAAGCGGAGATTTCCAGCAGGCCCAGGTCGTCGAGAGCCTGCTTCGCCGCCTGTTGTTCCGCGTCCTTCTTGTTGGGTCCCCAGGCGCTCCCGAACTGCCGGGAGTCGAGTTCGACCATCACCTGGAACATCTTCCTGTGGTCGGGCCCCTTCTCCTGGACCACGCGGTAGTTGGGAATCGTGGCCAGGTTTCGCTGGGCGTAATCCTGCAGGAGGGACTTGTAGTTCTTTTCGTGCCGGTCCTGAACGATCTCTTCGACGTCCTGCCCGACGTTGTTCATGACGAACGTCCGGGCGAGGTCCATTCCCCCGTCGAGGTAGAGCGCGGCGATGACCGCCTCGAACGCGTTGCAGAGAATCGACCGGGGCAGGGTTTTCTTTTCGGTCAGGCCGCGGCCGAGAACGATCATCCCGTCGATCCCGATGTCGGCCGCGCGGGCGGCGAGCGTCTTCGAGCTCACGAGGATCGACTTCATCGTCGAAAGGTCGCCTTCCTCGTTCTCCGGGAATCGCTGGAAGAGGTACTCGGAAATGATCAACCCGAGGATGGCGTCACCGAGAAATTCCATTCGCTCGTTGCAGGGGAGGTTCCGATCCTTCGCGGAGGAATGGGTCAGCGCCTCGGTGGCGAGGGCCGGGTTTTCGAAGGTATGACCGACGACTTCTTCCAGCCGTCGAACGATATCCTGGCGATCTTCATCCGTGACTTCCACGACTACTCCTCCGGGGACAACGGCCCCGCCAAAGGAGATTTGCCAGGAATTTCGCGGACACCCATCCGCGGGATCCAAGGCAAACCCGACGAATCCTTCTTACCAGATCCACCCCCGCCAAACCAGTCAAAATCGGATGTCGAGGGAGAGGCCGGAGTCGAGAGCGAGACCGCTGAAGTCCCCGAAGGACCACCGCGACCCGACCTGGAAACCCATCCGGGTGGAGGGGGAAAGTTCCCATTGGAGCGAGGCCCGCACGCCGGCGGATCCGCTCACGAACTGGTCTTCTTCCCCTTCCAGTTCCGAGGTGAAATCGTACAGTTCCGGGGCGCCCCCCCGGTCGCCGTCGGGCGTGCTGAAATCTTCGTATTCCTGCACGATCCACCGGAACGACGCGGTGGGTCCGACCTTCAACTGGAGCGAGGGCGAAGGCGCGTAGTGGAGCAGGGGCCACCAGTTGCCGATGCCGAATCCGTACAGGCGTCCTTCGACGTCGATATCGGAAACCTGCGGCGAACCGGGAAGCAGGGATAAATCGGTTTCAAGAGTGCCGTCCGCGTCGAAATTCCCGTAAAGCCCGGACAGGCTCACCTGCCACCACGGGAAGATTTCGAATCCAAGCTCCAGTTCCGCGAGCGTCCAGGATTCGTTCTCCAGGTGAAGGGACTGGGTCGCCTCCATGAACTCGCCGAAGAAAACGGTCCGGGTGGTCCGGACGTCGGACGATCCCTCCACGTCGAGGTCCAACCCGAAAATCCCGCCCGTGCTGACGCTGAAACCGGACTTGTCACGGTGCCATCCGTCGTAATTCCAGGCGGAAGAGAACGGGAGCGCCGCGAAAACCGCGCCCGCGCCGGAGGCGGAAAACACGTAGGCGACCCCGTTGACGGGGAGCGGCACCCGGGTTGTTCCCGACAGGGAGACGATGGTCGCCGAATAAAACTCCGGATCCCGGCCACCTCTCTCCCGGTATACGACAACGGCCACCGGGTCTTCGTTTTCATCCAGTTCCACTTCCACGGCATCGTCGAGTACCTGGACGGTGACGCTCATTCCCCCGGAAAAATCGATTTCATCGATGGCGATCGTGGATGTTCGGTTGGAATCGGTGGTGATGGTCGCCTTCGCGCTTCCGACGGGGATCCGGGCGATCGTCAGGCCGCCCCGGCTCCCCAGGATCTCTCCCTCTCCCCGGTCGGTCTGCACCACCCGGGCGCTTGCCTTGAAGACGATCAGGTTCCGGTGGCGCGAAATTTTTTCGATCCCGGCGTCCTGGCAGGGAAGGAGCGTTCCCGCCCAGATCAACAGTGTCAGCATTCGATTCTCCCTGGCCCGGTCAACGCCGGGCGATCGCTTCGATTTCGACGCGCGCGCCCTTTGGAAGGGCGGCCACCTGGATCGTCGATCTCGCGGGCGGCGCTTCCCCGAAGAACGCCCCATAAACCTCGTTCAGGTCGGCGAAATCTTCCAGGTCGACGAGAAAAACGGTGGTCTTCACCACGTGGGCCGCGGTCATTCCGGCCGCTTCGAGCACCGCTTTCATGTTTTCGAGAACCCGGGAGGTCTCCACCCGGATATCCCCCCGCACCATTTCCATGGTGGCCGGGTCGAGCGGGATCTGGCCGGAGAGGAATACGAAATCGCCAAGATCGACCGCGGGGGCGTACGCGCCGATCGCCTTCGGGGCCTTTTCCGATTCGATGATTTTTCGCGTCATGGGCGGACATACTATCGGGGCCTTTCGGGGATGTAAAGGGGCCACTCTTTCCCGTTGCACCCCGTCCCGGGACCCGTACAATACCGGGATCCATGCCGGAGAAATCGTACAAGATCGCCATCATCGGCGCCGGAATCATCGGAACCTCGATCGCCCATCACCTGGCGAAACGGGGCGCCACGGGCGTCGCCGTGCTCGAAAAGGAGATCAACCCCGGCATGGGCTCCACCGCGAAGGCCGCCGGGGGGATCCGCGCCCAGTTCGGCAGTGAAATCAACGTCGAGCTTTCCTGCCACTCCCTTCCCGCCTTCGAACGTTTCCCGAAAGAGACGGGGATCGACGTCGAGTTCCTCCAGTCCGGGTATCTCTGGCTCGCGACCCGGGAAGACGAAATGGAGATTTTCCGGAAAAACGTCGCGATGCAGAAAGCGCACGGGCTCGACGTGCAACTCTTGTCGCCCGACGAAATCGCGAAGATCGCCCCCTACGTGAAGAAGGACGACCTCGTCGGTGGAACCTTCCACGCCCGGGACGGGTACGCGCCCCCCGCCGATTACGTCATGGGGTACCACAGGAAATCGAAGAAGGCGGGTGTCGAATACCACCTGGGGTGTGACGTGACCGGGTTCGACGGGAACACGATCCAAACCTCCGGGGGAACCTTCCACGCCGACCAGGTCGTCTGCACCGCCGGAGCGTGGATGGGAAAGATCGGGTCGATGCTCGACCTCTCCATTCCGATCGAACCGGTCCGGCGCCAGTGTTTCGTCACCGAACCGATCACCGCTGGGCTTGATCACCCGATCCCGATGACCGTCGATTTCACCAGCGGCATCTACATGCACAGCGAATCGGGCGGCGTCCTGATCGGGAAGGCGGACAAGGCCGAACCGGCCAGTTACAACGAGCACGTCGACTACCCCTTCGTGGAACACATGGCGGAACTCGCGATGGAGCGGACCCCGCTCCTCGAGGAGGCGACCATCCGGACAAGCTGGGCGGGCCTGTACGGCGTGACGCCCGACCACCACCCGATCCTCGGCGCGGTTCCCGACCGGCCGGGCTATTTCATCGCCGCCGGTTTCAGCGGGCACGGCTTCATGCACGCGCCCGCCACAGGTCTCGTCATGGCCGAGTTACTCCTGGACGGCCGGGCGACGACCATCGATATCGACGTTCTTCGTTTTTCACGTTTCCGGGATAACAACCTCATTCAAGAGACCCACGTCATATGAATATCGTCTTCATGGGCACGTCAAAATTCGCGGTGCCGGCGCTTCGGAAACTGGCCGCTTCCGAACATCGCGTTCTCGCCGTCGTAACCAAGCCGGACAAGCCGAAGGGACGGGGACAGCAGGTGCAACCAAGTGCGATCAAGGAGGTCGCCCTCGAACACGACCTCTACCTCTACCAACCGGACAACATGAAAACCCCGGACTTCATCCGGGCCCTGCACGCGCTCTCCCCCGACATCATCGTCGTGGTCGCCTACGGGAACAAACTCCCCAACACCATCCTGGACATGCCACGCTACTACTGCCTGAACATCCACCCATCGCTTCTTCCCCGCTTCCGCGGACCCGCCCCGGTCGCCCGGGCAATCATGAAGGGCGAGACCGTAACCGGCGTCTGCATCCTGAAAGTGACGGAGAAAATGGACGCGGGTCCGATTCTTGGCGTCATGCGGGCGGACCTTCCCGAAAACGCGACGACGCCCGAGATGGAGGAGATCCTCTCCGACCTTGGCGCAGATCTCCTGCTCGAAGTCATCGCCGCCGTGGGGGACCGCCGTGCGGTGGAAATCCCGCAGGTCGAACGGGAAGCGACCTACGCCAAAAAGTTCGAAAAGAAGGACGGCCGGGTTGACTGGCGAAAGTCTTCCATCCGGATCCACAATTTCATCCGGGCGCTTCAGCCCTCTCCCTGTGCCTTCGCCTTCTGGAAGAAAAACCGGATCCTGATCCACAAGGTCGTCCCCCTTTCCGCGAAGAAACCGGACCGGCGTCCCGGCACCATCATGGAGGTGGAAAAGGAACTGATCCGCGTGGCGTCGGGGGACGGGGAGGTCGGACTGCTCGAACTTCAACCCCAGAACAAGAAGAGGATGAGCGCGGCGGAGTTCATCAACGGGTACGGGCCGAAGAAGGACGCCTTTTTCGCCTGAAGCAACAGGAAAACCCAAAAACCAAATCCCGGGAGCGGGAAAGCCTGTTACTGGTCGATCGCCCGGCGAAGCGACCGGATGAATTTTTCCACAGCGGCAGGCTTTTCGCCCGAAGCAATTCTCCTGAGGATCGCGCTCCCGACGACGATCCCGTCGGCCAACGCCGCCGCCTTCGCGGCGTCCTTCGGAGTGGAGATGCCGAACCCGATATAAAGAGGTTTCCGACTCACCTGCTGGACGCGCCGGACGAAAGAAGAGAGGTCGGAGGCGAGACCCTTTCGCGCTCCCGTCACGCCGCGCAACGCCACGAGGTAGATCCATCCCCGGCTCGCCCGGTCCACCTTCCGGATCCGGACCTCCGTGCAGGTGGGCGAACAGAGGAAGATCAGCGGCGCTTTCGGAAAAAGAGTTCCCGCCTCTTCCGGGGGAAGATCGGGAACGATCAGGCCGGAAACGCCCGCCTTCTTCGCCCGGGAAAGAAATCGTCCCACCCCGTACCGATGCACGGGATTGAGATAGGTCATGAAGTAGACCGGGACCGACTTCACCTTTCCCGCGAGCGCGAACGCGTCGGCGGGCGTGGTTCCATTCTCGAGCGCCGCCTGGGAACTAGCCTGGATGACCGGGCCGTCCGCGAGCGGATCGCTGAAGGGAATGCCGATCTCGATTCCGTCCGCGCCGCCGGCGACGCAGGCGCGAATGTAGTCCCCACACCCTTTCCGGGTCGGGTAACCCGCGGTGAGGAAAGGGATCAACTTTTTCATTTCATCCCCTGCACGATTTCAACATCCTTGTCGCCCCGCCCCGAGACGCAGACAACCAGGAGGCTGTCCCTCTTCATTTTTCGCGCCATTTTTTCCGCCTGCGCCACCGCGTGCGCCGATTCGAGAGCGGGGATGATTCCCTGTTCCCGCGACAACCGGCGGAAACCGGCAAGCGCTTCCCGGTCGGAAACGCTCGTGTATTCCACCCGCCCCTCGTCCTTCAGGAGGGCATGTTCCGGTCCCACCCCGGGATAATCCAGGCCGGCGGAAACCGATTGGGTTCCGAGAATCTGCCCCCAGGCGTCCTGCAGGATGTAGCTCATGCTTCCGTGAAGAACCCCGGGAGTTCCCTCCCGGAGGGACGCCGCGTTTCGACCCGCGCCCCGGCCTCCCGCCTCCACGCCGACGAGCCGGACGTCGGGATCCCGGACGAACTCGGCAAAGATACCCATCGCGTTCGACCCCCCCCCGACACAGGCGACGATCGCGTCCGCCTTATGGGGACGAAGTTGCCGGCGGAGTTCCTTCCCGATGATCGACTGGAAGTCCCGGACCATGACGGGGTAGGGATGGGGCCCCACGACGGACCCGATCACGTAATGGGTATTCTCGACGTTCGTCACCCAGTCGCGGATCGCCTCGTTGATGGCGTCCTTGAGGGTACGCGTTCCGCTCAGGACCGGGATCACCTTCGCGCCGAGCAGTTCCATCCGGTAGACGTTGAGCGCCTGCCTTCGGCAATCTTCTTCCCCCATGTAGACCACGCATTCCATCCCGAAGAGGGCGCATCCGGTCGCGGTCGCGACACCGTGCTGACCGGCCCCGGTCTCGGCGATGATTCGTTTCTTTCCGAGACGCCGGGCGAGAAGAAGCTGTCCGAGAACGTTGTTCAACTTGTGGGAACCGGTATGGTTCAGGTCTTCCCTCTTGAGCCAGATCTTCGGTCCTCCGATCCGATCGGTCCACCGTTCCGCGAAGGTCAACGGCGTGGGGCGTCCCCCGAATTCGCGGGTGTAATGATGGAACTCGTCCCGGAAAGTCTTGTCCCGCCGGGCGGCCGCGTACGCCTTCTCAATCTCCGCGAGATTGGCCATGAGCGTATCGGGAACAAACTTTCCCCCGTAGGGACCGAATTTTCCCCGGGAGTCGGGCCAGGGCCAGGAGGGGCGTTTTGACATGGTGGGGTGATTTACCGGATGTTCACTCGAAAGGAGGTGGTACGCTGTTGGGCTTCCCGTGCCGCCTGGACGAATTCATGCAGTTTTGTCCGGTCCTTCTTTCCGGGCGACCGTTCGAGGAAACTGCAGCAGTCCACGCCGAACGGCCGGACTCTCCGGACGAGATCCTGTACGCGATCCGGGGTCAACCCGCCGGCCAGCATCACCCGCCCGTACTTCTTGGCACAGGTGGCCCAGTGGGCGTCCACCGAGGAGCGTCCCAGGTTTCCCTTCGGAATATCCAGAAGGTAAGCGTAGGTGTCGTACGTGCGAAGTTCTTCCAGCGTCTGGTCCGTGTAGGTCTCGAATGTCTTGATGACGTGCGTGCCGAGCGTGGAGGCGTACTCGACCGATTCGCGTCCGTGGAGCTGGGCGAACCGGATCCCGCAGGAGGTGAGAATGTTCCGAACCTCTTCGGCGGGTTGGTTTCGGAAAACGCCTACGGGTGTGACTCCTTCGGACATCTCCGCGACGATTTCCCGGGCGATCTCGACATCGACCCGGCGGGGACTGTCGGCGAAGATCAATCCGATGAAATCGGCCCCTTCTTCCGAGGCCAGGAGCGCGTCGGCAACGTTCGTGATGCCGCAAATTTTGATTTTGAGCATCAAATGAAGAGTACCCCATCTTTCATGAATAAGCAAATCCTTCTTTTCGCCGAAATGGGGACATTTCTATTAAAATTGCCTTCCCATCGAGTGCGCCAGACCAATTCCTTCCGAAATTAAATAGTACTGTCCCCATTTCCGTGGCGGGAATCATGTCCGGCTTGCCATTGGCGGAGCGCCTCCGTACTGCTTTTGAAGGCGAGGTCGTCCCAGGGGATTTCGGAGGGGTCGAAAAAGAGCGCCTCCGCGGCGTCGTCCCCGGCGACCGGAACGGGATTGGAGAGAATCCGGGCGCGGTAGGCCACGATCACGACCGAACCGCCCCACCAACTTTTCACGTAAGACCAGGTTCCGAGATGATCCTGCAGTTCGACTTCCAGGCCGGTCTCTTCCCGGGTTTCCCGAACGGCCGCCTCCTGCGTCGTCTCGTCCACTTCCATGAACCCGCAGGGAAAACTCCAGGATCCCGCCCGGGGATCGATCTTTCTCCGGATCAGTACGATCCGCCCCTCGTGTTCCGGAACTGTCCCGCAGGCGATCTTGGGGTCGAGGTAATGGACGAACCCGCACCCGCGACAGACCGACCGTTCGCGATTGTCCCCCTGGGGAACTTTTTTCTCCATGAGACCGGCGCATTTGATGCAGTAGTGCGGATCGGAGAGGAAGGCCATCCTTTCACTCCCCCCGCGTCCAGGCCGCCCACGACTCCAGTTTTCGCAATGCGTCCCCGGAATCGATCGCCGCGGCCGCCCGCTTCACACCCGCCCGGACTGTCTTCTCCACGTCCGCCGCCACGAGAGCGACACCGACCGAGAAGCAGACCCCGTCCCGGTAGGCGTCCTTTTTCCCGCGAAGAAGCCTCCGGGCGATGGAGGCGTTTTTTTTCGGGGATCCTCCCAACAGGTCCTGCAACCGCGCCTTTTTCAACCCGGCGGTGGCAGGGGAAAAGGAGACCCGGGAAATTTTTCCCCCGGAAAGGCGGGCCGCCCGCGTCGTTCCCAGGAGGGAGACTTCGTCCAACCCGCCCGCGCCATGGAAGGTAAAGGCCGACCGGATACCCAGTCCCTTCAGAACCCGGGCGAAGAGATCGACCAGGTCCGGGTGAAAGACGCCGATGGTCTGGACGTCGGCGGACGCCGGGTTGGAAAGAGGACCCAGGAGGTTAAAGACCGTCCGGAATCCAAGTTCCTTCCGCACGGGACCGGCATGTTTCATCGCGGGGTGATACGCCGGGGCGTGCATGTAGGTGATTCCATTTTCCCGAAGGGACGCCTCCGCACGAAGCGGGGCAAGTTCCACGCGGACACCCAGTTCGGCGAGCAGGTCACTGCTTCCACACTTCGAACTGGCGGCGCGGTTGCCGTGCTTGGCGACGGGCACGCCGCAACCGGCGGCGACGATCGCCGAGAGGGTGGAAAAATTAAAGGTCCCCTTTCCGTCCCCTCCCGTGCCGCAGGTATCGAGGACGCCCCGGAGGCGACCCGTCCGCACCCGGACCATTTTTTTCCTCATCGCCCGGGCGCACCCGAGGATCTCGTCCGGCGTCTCCCCCTTCATCCGCAAGGCGGTGACGAAGGAGGCAAGAAGGGCGGGGGAAACCCGCCCCGCCATCACCTCTCCCATGGCGGAAAAAGCCTCTTCCCGGTCCAGGGAGCGGCCATCCATCACCTTTGCCAGGCTCGTTCGAAACATGCGAAAGGCAATTGTAGATCCTTTCCCAATTTGCGAGAAGGGAAAGAAAGGGGCCGTCTCTTGACACCGAAAAAAGGTCCTCCTTATAATCCGCCCGTTATGAGATCGATCTTCATCGTCGGAACGGATACGGGCGTCGGGAAAACCGTCGTCGCCACGGGACTCGCCGCCTCTCTCGACCGGAAAGGGGTGGACGTCGGCGTCATGAAACCCTTCGCGACGGGGGGGCAACCCTCCGACGACGCGGTCGCGTTGCGCAAGGCGGTCTCCCGGCCCGACCCGGTCGAACTGGTCAACCCGGTCTGTTACCGTTCCGCCCTGGCGCCCAAGGGGGCGGCGAAGGTGGAGGGGGAACAGAGATTGAACCTCGTCCTCCGCGCGTGGGACGAATTGAAATCCCGACACCCGGTGATGATCGTGGAGGGGATCGGGGGTCTGCTGGTCCCCCTGCGGAAAAAGTACTTCGTCGTCGATCTCGTGAAGCGCTTCGAACTTCCGATCGTGATCGTGACCCGCCCGACGCTGGGAACCCTCAACCACACCTTGATGACGATTCATGTCGCGCGGCAGTACGCGATTCCCATCGCCGGAATCGTGATCAACCACCACGCGAAATTCGACGACGAACTTGCGATCCAGTCCAACCGGGAAGAGCTTTCCGCCCAGCACGGAATTCCGTTCCTCGGAGAAGTGCCCTTCCTGGAAAAGGACGATCCCGAAATCTTCGATGGGATCGTCAGGAAACTGGGATAAAGCCCCCCCCACGGCCCGGTACCGGTTTCTTTGTGGTAAAATGTTCCTGGATGTCGAAAACCCCGTTTCTCGTCTGCCTGAAGGAAGGACACCGGTTCGCATCGGACCAGGTGGAGGACATGACCTGCCCCCTGTGCGGTGGGGACCTCCTGCCCGAGAATCGGATCCTCGCGGGCCTCGGCCCGGAACCGGGGGAGAAGGATGCGGAATCCGACCTCCCCGAAGAGGTGGCCGAAGCGAACCAGGATCCCGACAACAGGATAGGCGATTTCATCCTCGTGCGGAAGGTGGGAGAGGGAAGCAGTGGCAAGGTTTACAAGGCCTGGCAACTCCCCCTGCGCCGGTACGTTGCGCTCAAATTTCTTTCCCTCCTGGACGACGACACCATCTCCCGCTTTGAACGGGAAGCGCAACTCCTGGCACAACTTCATCACCCCAACATCGCCGGCGTCCACGAAATCTCCGAGAAGAAGGGGCGTCATTTCCTGGTGATGCACTTCATCGACGGCCCCCCCATCCACAAGGCGGGACTCTCCCTTGACGAGGCGTTGAAGGCCTGCCTGAAAGTCTGCCGCTCCCTCGATTTCGCACATGGGCGCGCGATCATTCATCGGGACATCAAGCCGGGCAACATCCTGGTTGACGACACCGGGGAACCGTACGTGACCGACTTCGACCTGGCGAAGATTCTCCAGGCCGACTCGTCGCTCTCGGGCAGCCGGGGCATCGTGGGAACCCCGCTCTTCATGCCCCCCGAACAGGCAAGGGGGAATCTCGACGAAATCGACGCCCGAAGCGACATCTATTCCCTCGGAGCGACCCTTTACCAGCTCGTTACGGGACGCCCCCCCTTTGACGGGCCGAGCATCACGATCATTCTTGCGAAGGTGATGACGGAGGACCCTCTCCCGCCTCGAAAGATCGACTCCACGATTCCCCCGGAAGTCGAGGCGATCATCCTGAAGGCGATGGAAAAGGAGAAGTCCCGCCGGTACGCTTCGGCGGGAGAGATGGCGGAGGACCTGGATCATTTCCTCCAGGGCGGGGAGGTGGCCGCAAAACCGCCAAGCCGTTTCCATCGGCTTGGGCGGGGTATCCGCAGGAATCCCTGGCCCCTGGCGGCGGCGATGGCCGCCCTTCTTGCCGCCATCGTCCTCCTGGTTCCCCCCGGAAAAGGAGCCGCCCCGGTCCCCGATCCGCCGATCCCACGGGAGGAGGAGAATTGGAGAAGTCGTTTCGAGCCTTTCCAGAAACGGCTCGACTACCATGAATTTGAAACCTCGTCCCCCGGTCTTGTCGGGAACGCACGGCGGGTGCTCGCCGAAATGCCGAAGGCACACGCCGAAGAGATTTCAAACTGGTTCCGCAACCAGGCAAACCGCCTGCCGAAGAAGGTGTGGCCAAAGAGCGCCTGGCTCGACCGGAAATCCGAGGCGGGGAGGATCCGGGATTGGTGCCGGACGATCGGGGCCATCCTCGAGGGACTGGGGGGTCCGTTCGACCCGGTCCGGACTGCGCTGGCCGCCACCGCCGCAAATTATGCGCTGGTGGAAGCCTACCGCGGAAAAATCACGTTGAAAATCCTCTTTCGCCCCTGGGCAGAACTGTGCGCGTTTCGCGTCGGGGACGATTGGATCGTCCGAAAGGGAGAGAAGCTCGGAAACGACGCGGAAATCGCCGGAGAAGAGCTCTTCACGCCGCTGGTGATCCGCAACCTTGATATCGGGGAGTACACCCTGACTCTCTCCCATCCGGAACTGGGGCGGCACGAGTTTACGATCGGGGAAGAAGGACTGGAAAACGGTTCGACCTGCCTCTACTCCGGATCGTTGAACGACCCCGACTCAGTCCGCCTGCGCATCCTGCCGTAGTCGCTGGAAAAGCCGTGCCACCTTCGGCCCGAACTGCTGGAGCTCGAACGATCCTCCCAGGTTCTCCAGGTCAACCCCGAACGGCCGGAGAATTCGCGCCATTTCGTCGACAGGGTTCCCCTTGAGAAGTCCCCGAAGCGCCGCCACCGCGATTTGACACCGGACGATCTCCGCGCGGGACTCCCGGGAATACCCACTCCAACCGTTTCGGATTCCCCGGAGGGATTCTTCCACCTCCGACATCGCGCGATCCGGATCGTCCGCGTCCATGCAGTCCATGAGGCGGTCGAGGATCCGATCCCCCTCCTCGAAGTCGATCGGAAATTCCTTCAACAGGAGGGCGAAGTTCCGCCTGGGAAACTCCCTGAAAACCCCCTTTTTCGCCACACGTGCCTCGAATTGTTCCCATTGGTTGCGCAGAGCATCCGCCTCTCCTTGAAGTTCTTCGCGTCGCTTCGCCGCCGCCTCCCGCGCTTCCTGGACCCGATCTTCGATCTCCTCCCGGACGATCGCATACGCCAGACGTTCCACGCCCAGGAACTCCCGCATCGTTCCCGCGGAGAGGGCATGATCGAGAAGCGCACCGAGGCCGTCCTTTCCTCCGCGGAGAAGAACGAGGGTACGAGCAACGGAAACGCACCATTCGTATTCCGGTATCGTGACGACGAGCTCGGCCCTGCCGGGCAGGCGGAAATCCTGCTCGAACGCAACTTGATCCATCGTCTTGAGGATCTCCGGATGGGTGACCCTCTCCAGGCCGACGAGGAAGGGCTTCCGGGCCGTGGCCAGGAAGCGACGACATTCGTCGTCGGTCTCCGAGAGATAATACCGGCGCCGATCCGGTGAGAGAAAACCGCCCTTCGATTCAATGTACCCTTTCGCCGAATCGAAACGCCCTTCGGCGATGAACCCGCGCCAGGTTTTCCGGAAGAGGGGCTCGGGATCGATTTTGGGAGGTTCGACCTTCTGACGTTTCTCGATCGCCTGTTGCGCCTGCGCAAGATAAGTCTGGCTCGACGCGAGTCCCGCCCGGATGGATTCATTGAGATCCTCCCTGGCCAGGCGCAGCAGGCCCAACGCTATTTCCCTGTCTCCCGTCTTTTCGGCGAGGCGCATCCGGGCACGACCACGATATTGCCAGGGAAAGAATTTGAATTGTCGGCTGTAGGTCCCGGGAGTGATCTCCATCCGCATCAGGCATTCCCGCTTCTTGATTTTCGGGTTCTCCAGGATGCTGGTGAAAACATCGATCGCTTCCCGGGGGTCGGTCTCCATCTGCGCGACCGCTTTTTCGCATTTCTCCGTCGCCCGAACATACGGAGCCTTGGAAGCCCGGCTGATCGTTTCTTCCTGTTGAAGGATCAGAAGGAGAAGGAGAACCAGTTTCATTCCGCCCTGCGTTTGATGAAAAGAATAAGAAGGCCGAAGAGGAAAAGGCACGATCCGAAGCCGGGGGGAACACGCGCGGAACAGCCTCCCCCGCCGGAATTGTCGACCATGAAAACGGAAGCCACCACGACCGTCACGTCGTCGGGCGCACCAGAGTCGATTCCGTCGTGGACAACGAGACGGAAGAGATATTTTCCGGATGCCGGAGGGGTGAAGGAAGGGGTTACCGAGGAACCATCGGAGAGGGCAACCGGGGGACCGGATTTCTGCTCCCAGAAAAAGCTCAGGGTGCTGGTCCCGGAATCAAAACTGCCGGCCCCGTCCAGCATGACCAACGTCCCTGCGACACCCGTTTGGTCCGCGCCGGCGTTCGATGTCGGCGGCTCGTTGACCGAAGTGTCGATTACGACGATGACCGTGTCGGAATCCCGCACGCCATTGTCGTCCGTCACATGCAGAGCAAACGAATAGGTTCCCGCACGGGAGGGCGTGAATTTCGGGGAGACCGCCGTGGCATCATCCAGGGTCACACAAGGCCCGATCGTCTGGACCCAGTCGCAGGCGATATTACTCCCCGTACTTCCCGTTCCCGTGATGGTGATCTCCGAGGGCGCGCTGAAGACCCGCCCATCTCCGTCCGGGTCACTTGCGGGATCAATCGTGGCAACCGCGTTCGGCAACGTCGCCCCGCCGTCGGGCTTCACCGGGATCTCCACGGTGACGGCGCGACTGGCCTGGGTTCCGTCATCCACCACCAGTTCGAAACGGTAGTTCCCCGCGAGGATGGGGACGAACGTCGGTTGCGCGGCAGCACCATTCGAAAGAGCCGTTCGGGGACCTCCCGTCTGGATCCAGGACCAGGCCAGGGGAGTTCCTTCCGGATCGGAACTTCCGGTTCCCGAAAGGGTGACTCCATCCCCGACCACGACATCACCGGAGGGGGATGTCCGGACGGCGACCGCTTCGGGCGGATGATTCGCGGGATCGTATGCAAGAATGGAAACCTCGTCGGGGACGCTGTTGATAATGCCGTCGTTCACGGTCAACAGGAGGGAGGTGATTCCCGGCGCCGTCGGCTTGAAGGGGTTGGGGCCACTCCAGGAAAAGCCCAGGGAATTGCCGTCGGGATCGGTGCTCATCTCCCCCTCGAAGGTAACGAGGGAACCGACCTCGACGTTTTGATCGACGCCCGCATGGGCGGTGGGAACCCCGTTCAAAATCCCGTTGACACGGATCGTGATCGTGTCGGTGTCGGTATTGCCCGCGGAATCGGTCACCGTCAACGTGATGACGGTCACTCCCGCCGCGTTCGCCGTGAAGGTGGGAGTAGGGGAGAGCGGGCCCCCCGGATCCCATGCGTAGCTGACGATATCCCCCGTGCCGTTTCCATCAGAGGAGGCCGACCCGTCCAGATTGACCGTGCTTCCCACGTCCACGGTCTTGTCAAAACCCGCATCCGCGGTGGGAGGGACGTTGTTGACCGTGATCGTGACCGAGTCGGTCCTCGTAACCAGTCCATCGCTCACGGTGAGCGCAAAGGTATACACACCAGGAACAAGGATATCGAACCACGCGATCGATTCGGCCGGATCGTTCAGGGTCACTATCATCCCCCCGGTCTGGACCCACGAGTAGGAGTGGATCATCCCGTCCGGATCGCTGCTGGCAGACCCGTCCAGGACCACCCGCGTCGGATCGGTGGTCCGGTCCGGTCCGGCATACGGATTGGGAGGAATGTTGTTCGTTTCCTCCCCCGCTCCGTTTCCCGCGACATCCTGCAGCGAACCGCCCGAGCCGTTCTCCTTGTAGCGGTAAGCGGGGGTCCCGGTCGTTCCGGAGTCGTCCGCAAGGGTCAGCGTGACCGTATTGCCGAAAATGGAAACGGCCGCCCCGATCATGAGGTTCGTCGATTGGTCAGCGTCGACCAGGCTCCAATCGCCCAGGTCCTCCTGGCCGGCGAGGAGAGGTTCGGAAAAAGTGAAGACCACCGTATCCAGGTACCCGTCCGAATCGGTATCGCTGGAACTGACCCCGATGATGACCGGGGGCGCCTTGTCGGTGACCGCGCTTCCCGGATAATCGGCAAGCGGAATCCAGTTGACATCTTCGGCAACATCCCCCACGGACGAATCATAATGGAAATCCGGAGTGGCGCCGGAATCGGGAAACCCCGACTCCTCCAGGGTCAAAACGACGACCGTGGAGGAAATGATGTTGCCGGACAGGATCGTGTACCCGTCCAGCCTGAATCCCGCCCCGAGGTTGAGGCTGGTCGGCCCGATGACCCCCTTGCTGAATGTAATCGTCAAAGAATCGATCCGGCCGTCGGAATCGGCGTCCCCGGTCCCAGCGGATGAGATGGTGGGTCGCGCGTCGAGAATAATGATCTTGTCGTCCACCGCCGCGGCCGTTCCGGCCGGATTCACCTTCAGTTCCAGGAAACCGGTCGAAGGGAGGGAAGGAGGGGGAGTCCAGGGAACCGTGAACGCAAGACCCTTGATTATCAACGTCTCCCCCGCCGCGAAGTCGGACAACACGTCGATCACCAGGATCTTTCCTGCCCCCTCGAATCCGACCACGGAGGAGATCTTCCCGTCCGCAGTCCCCTTGAAATCGGGCGCAAAGATCTGGAAGTCCCACACTATGTCCAGTCCGGGTGGAATGGCGATCCGGATGTCGTTGGCGGCGGTGATGGAGGCATTATCCGGGTCGTCGGTGATCGTGATCCCGGCAATCGGGGTGGAACCCGCACCGGTAATGACGGTCAGGTCCGCGTCGGAGGAAATCGTGGGCGCGCGGATGGTGATGGTCTTGTCGTCCACCGCTTCGGGGGGATTATCCCCGCCGGAGGTCTCGAGCCAGAGATTATGGTCCGGCGAACCCGCCGAAAATTGGATTAATTTCAGGCCATCGATAGACAACTCTTCCTCCGAACCGAAGGGAGTCGTCACGTCGATCAAAACCGTCCGGGGATTTTCATAAGTGACGCCCGAGTTCACTTTTCCCGCCGCGTCCCCGCTGAAGACAGGCGTGGTCTGCGAAACATCCCATTTCGCACGGAACGACTCCGGGATCAGGATGCGGATATCATTCCCCGGGGCAATCTTAAATTCTCCCGAACCGCCTTCCACCCGGATCGATTCCAACGTGGCAACCGGGTCCCCGACCGTGAAGAGTTGATCCGAATTGGAGGAGATCGTTGGACGAATATCAAACAGGGGAGCCGGACCGACCATTTTGGTCTTGTCATCCACCTCCACGTCCGCCCCCGCCGCTTGCACCGACAAAGTAAGATACCCCGTTGCCACGACAGTGAATTCACCCAGGGAGAGCCCCGAAACGATGATCTGATCCTCCGGCGCAAAAGGTTCCGTCACCTGTATCACGAGCGTCCGATTCTGATCTTCGAAGCTTACCTGGGAGGATACCTTGACGGAAGCGCCCCCCGTGATGACAGCCGTGGTATCCCTGGCGAACCATGTCATCCCGAGCTGTGCGGGGATGTGAATACGAATATCATGCTTCCCCGAAATCAGCGGAACACCCGCCGCGTCCGTCACCGTGATCGGACTGATGGCCGTCGGAGGGGAACCGAACACGAAAAGCTGGTTTGATATCGAGGAGATCGTGGGATCGGAGCGAACCCCGATGGTCCATTTGTCCACCACCTGGACAAGAAAGAAATTGTTGGTGTCATAGACCTCCAACACCAGGTTGTCCGGCGCGGAAGGAGCGGTGAAATCCTTGAATTTCAAACCCGAGATCGTCAGCACGTCTCCCGGATTAAAGTCCCTCGTCACGTCCACCAGGAGAATCTTGCCGCCGGGCAGGTAATCAACCGTGGAGCCAACCTCGCCCCCCCCCGTTATCGAAAACGACGGAACGGTCGTGGTGTCCCATACCGCATTGAACCCTGGTGGGATTCGAAGCTGGAAGTCATTGGAAGATGTGATACTCGATGTCACGAACGTGTTCCTGACGGTGATCGTGCTGATCGTGGCAGGCGGGCCATTCACCGCGAAGACCTGGTTATTCACGGACGCGAGGGTCACAACATCGAAAATACTGATCTTCTTTTCGTCCACGCCCGCGAGCGTCCCCTGGTCGTTCACCTCGAGTTCCAACCGGGAGGTCGGGACGCCGGTCGAAAAACCGGTAAATTTCAATCCCGAAACGACGACGGTCCCGGAGACGGCAAAATCGGAGGTGACGTCCAATACGAGGATTTTCCCGCCGTCCTCGTAGGAAACGGTCGTGGCGACATTTCCCCCGGTAATTTCCGCCGTCGTATCCGTTGTATCCCAGGCCATTCCAAAACCGGGGGGAATGCGGATTCGGATATCCTTGTCGGCGAGGATTCCGGGGATGATCGCGTGATCCGTAATCGTGATCGGGCTGATGGGCGTTGCGGGGTCTCCCATGTTGAAGGCCTGGTTCTCGGCCGAGGAAATCGTGGGGGCGCCGCCGATCGTAATGGTATGGACGTCCACTTCGTCGGCCTCCCCCTCCCCGGTGTAATCCAGGATGAGGTTCCCGGGGATGGCCAGACCGCTGAAATTGGCGAACCGCGTGCCGTAGACCCTGAAAAACTCGTTCGCAATGAACGTCGTCGTGACGTCGATGAGCAGGGTCTTCTTGTCGGGATAACTCACCGTGGAGCTCACCTTGTAGGAAGCGTTTCCCGTGACCGTGACGGATGTGATGGCGGTGTCCCATTCCATCATGTGGGAGGCGGGGATGATGATGCGGATATCCTGGGTCGCCGTGATATAGCTTGCGGAGCAGATAATCTTGAAGGGCGCCGCGGAAGTGCCGGGATCGCCTACATGGAATGTCTGGTCATATTGCGAGGAGAGGCTCTGGGCGTGAACATGCGCCGCACCGGCCAGGAGCAGGATCAGGGTATGGAGTGCGTGTTTCATTTTCCCACGCACCCATTATATCACAGCCCGGCCCGGGAGATGGTTCTTTCTATTGGATCGGACCCCGCCGGAAAATATCTCCCACGCCGTTGGTGTCGTCCCCCGCCAGGTTGTCTGCGATGCTCCAGAAAACAACGTACCGTCCGTCCCCGGAGAGGGCGGGTCGTTGACTGTCGTTATTCGCTTCGGTTCCGAAGGTCGCCACGGATACCCGGGAGGTAACGGAGGCGGTTCGGTCCCGCAGAAAGATATCCTGGGAATTGTTGGTATCCCCGTTCACGAGGCTCGTCCCGGAGGTCTCGAACGCCACGTACCGACCATCTCCGGAGATGGCAGGAAACTCGCACTCCCCCGACCCCTGGGCGCCGGAGGTATGTATGGAAACAATCCCGGTGTTTTTGAGAAGCCGGTCCCGCACGAAGATGTCGGACGAGCCGGTAGTGTCCCCGGGATCCAGGTTGGTGGCGGCGGATTGAAAGGCGATGAACCGGCCGTCGAGGGAGAGGACCGCGTTGGTGGAGGCATTGTTCCCCTTGTTTCCAAACGGCCCCGAACTGCGGGAGACCAGGATCGTGTCGAACGGGGTGACCAACTCCCTTACATAAATATCACTGGTCGGATCGCCATCGGATCCCAAATTCGTCGCATTGGTCTGGAACGACGCCCAAAGACCATCCCCCGAGATGGAAGGGTACGTGCTGGGGCCGTCGCCCAGGGTCGAGAATTCGCCCGATTCGCGGGATGCCAGGGTTGTCGTCGATCCTGTGCGAACGAAAATATCAGTGGCGCTGTTGGTGTCCCCCGTGACCAGGTCGGTCGCGTCCGACTGGAAAGCGACGCTCCCCCCGTCCGCGGAGAGGGAAGGCTCTGTACTTCGGCCATTGCCGGATCCTCCCGCCGGTATTATCGAAACCAGCGTGGTGAGGTCCTGGTTCCGGTCGCGGATGAAGATATCGGTCAGTAAATTCCCATCCCCGGGTACCAGGTTGATGGCGTCGGATTCAAAGGCGATCATCCGTCCATCCGATGAGATTGACGGGTTCCGGCTCGCCCCGTCGCCCAGGTCGCCGGCACCGCCCGTCGCGCGGGAAACGATTTCCGTGGTTCCCAGGAGAAGGTCCCGCAGAAAAATATCGGTCTTGCCGTTGGTGTCTCCCGCAACCAGGTCGGTCGCATCGGAGGCAAAAGCAACGTACCGGCCGTCCGCCGAGATCGAAGCGGCTTCGAACAGGGAGGCTCCGTTTCCTTCCGCCTCGGCCGAATCGAGGGAAGCGCGAACGGTCGTCGCGAGGATCACGGTGGAATCGCTGATGTTTCCCCCGCATCCGGCGAGAAGAACGGAGGAGACGGCCGCGACCAAGCCCTTCCTGCTAAAACTCATGCGTATATCCAAAGGCGGCGTTGAAGGAGTCGCCGCCCACATCACCGGCCAGGTCGATGGATCGGACCTTTCCGCCCTCGGTCGACCAGGAAATCCCGACACCGAATGTGAAGATCGTGAACACTTCACCCTTCGTATCGAGAACCAGTTTGAAGGGGCCGGTCATCGGCAGGTTGTCTGCGTCATCCCACGGGGCGTCGAACCTTCGGAGACCCAATCGCGGGTAGAGAAAGACCTTCTCCGATACCTGCACGCGGTATTCACCCCCGATGGAAAAGTTGACCGCGTCTTCGAACGAGGGGTGGCCCGCGAAGATCGGTCTTTCCGCCGTCCGGCTCCAGTCGATCCACTGGGAGTCGAGGGTGATCCGCAGCGGCATTCCTTCCAGGAGGTAGAAGGTCAGGCCAATGTTGACCTGTTGGGGCATGTCGAAGGCGGGGAGGATGTCGGGAGCGATGTCGAAGTCGTATTGCACGCCACTCTGGTAGGCGAGCCCCAGGTTGACGCGGACCGACTTCATGTTGTCGAAAACCCCCAACAGCGCTCCCATGCCGAATCCCAGGGAGGTCGTCGTATCGGTCGTATCCTGCCCGGACGTGGTAAACCGCCACTGCATGAAGCCGAGGTCCATGCCGACGCCGAGGGAGAGATGGGAGAGCCACCCATCCTCGTTCTGTTCTCGAATGCGGATATCGTACGCGAAAGCGACCCGGATGCGGGAGAGGGACTGCTCCACGTTGCTTTCCGGCGTGAAGGTCGGCTGCATCGGATCGGTCACCTCGTCCAGGGCGTAGTTCAGATGGTAGGGGCGGGCGAAGCAGGCGCCGATGGCCATGGACGTCTCCTCGTCCCCGAGCTGAAAGACGGCGCCCAGGAAGGAGGGGATGATCACGGGGTTGACAAGAATGGTCTCGGTTTTCCCCGACGTGATGGTTGTATCCCCCGGCCCACGGTCGTTCGCGATGGGATAGGCGACGTAGGTCTGGTAGGCGAGGGAGACCTGGTCGGGCTGTGCGGCGATACCGGCGGGATTGAGCCAGACCGAGACGGGATCGTCTTCGAAGGCGGTATAGCTTCCCCCCATCGCCTTGGTGCGCGCCCCGATCTGTTGATCCTGCGCAACGGCCGTCCCGCCCGCGACAACAAGGATCATGAAACTGGTCATGATTTTCATCCGGTTCAGAAGGAAGTTACCGGAGGGGATGGGACGTTGTAAAGGGAATGGAAGGGGCGGAGGCGGTGAAAAAAACCATTTTCGCCGAAACATACCAGGCTCGATCCCGGAGATGGGTTTGAAACCGGTCGAACGGGGAGATCAAAAAAACTCATCACCTGCTCGAAGCCCGGTATCGGAGGCGCCTCCGATGCCGGGCCCGGCGAGAAAGCGGTTTACGAAGAGGGGGTCCGTGTCGGTTTCTTCTTCGGGTTTGAATTTCAAGGCTGCAACAATCCCACATCACGGATCCAAAAGACGCCAGCGGGTACCATGGATTCCACCAGGGGAAGGTCGCCGTCGACCGCCCCCCGGCTCTTTTTCTCCCCCACCTGTTGAAACCGGGATAGAATAGGGAAGGAAGAGAAAGGCCTCCCGATGCAGAAGGATGAGAAAGAAGATCCAAACCGGATCCATACTGGCTGGGCCGGCAACCGGAAGATCACGCCTTCTCCCGGCCCGGCAAGCATTCCCACTCCCGCTGAAATCGCCGCAGCCCTGAACGATCCCGAACGCCGCCTGAACCAATACGTCCTCGTCAAGGAGGTGGGCCGGGGGGGTATGGGAACGGTCTGGAAGGCATGGGACACGAAACTCGCCCGCTGGGTCGCCATCAAGTTTCTCAAGGCGGACAACGAGACCGGCCTCCGCCGATTCGAACGCGAAGCCCAACTCGTGGCCCAACTGCACCACCCCAACATCGCCGGAATCCATGAGATCGGGGAGGAGAAGGATTCCCACTTCCTCGTCATGGACTTCATCGACGGCGCGACGATCGGCACGGAGAAACTCCCCTTGCCATCGACGCTGAAGGCCTTCGTCAAGGTCTGCCGGGCCATTCAATTCGCGCACGACCGGTCGATCATCCACCGGGATATCAAGCCGGGAAACATCCTGCTCCGCGAGGATGGCGAACCCTTTGTAACCGACTTCGGCCTGGGCAAGGCCCTCAAGACCCGGTCGTCCCTCTCGATCTCGGGCACGGTCCTCGGAACGCCCGCCTTCATGTCTCCCGAACAGGCTTTGGGCGACCTGGACGCCATCGACATGCGAAGCGATGTCTACTCCCTCGGCGCCACGCTCTACACCCTCGCCACGGGCCGGGTTCCCTATGAGAGCACCAACCCCTCCACGGTCCTCCTGGAAGTGACCACCGCGGATCCGACGCCCCCGCGAAAGATCGACCCGCGGATCTCCCCCGAAGTCGAGGCGATCATCCTTACGGCTATGGAAAAAAAGAAGGCGGACCGGTACGCCTCGGCCGATGCGATGGCCGACGATCTCGAGAGGGTCCTGGACGACCGGCCGGTCACCGTGAAGTCCCCCGGTCCGATGCGGCGGGCGGGACGCGTCATCCGCCGGAACCCGTGGCCCTCCATGACCGCATTGATCTTCCTGGTGGCGACGGGGATTGTCGCTTTCATGCTTTTCCGGCCGGGCAAGTCCACCCCGCCCGACACCCGGCAAACCCCCGACGTCGAGTCCTCCTGGAAAGCGCGTTTCGAGCCTCTCCGATCACGCATCTCGTACTATGGTTTCCAGGCCCCCTCACCCGCGCTGGTCCGGGAAGCCCGGGAAGTGCTCGCCGAAATCCCGGACCCGCTCGTGAAGGAGGTCACGAACTGGTTGGAGGAAGAAGCGTCCCGCCCGCCCGGAAAGGTTTGGCCGAAAAACCTCTGGAGGGACAAGCGCCTCGAAGCGCGCCGGATCCGCGATTGGTGCGCAATGATGGAGGCCACCCTCGACGGGCTTCGCGACGAATTCGATCCGGTCCGAACGGGGTTGGCCGCAACGGCCGCCCGCTTTCTCCCCGTGGCCGTTTACCGGGGAAAGATCACGCTGAAAATCCTCTTCCGGCCCTATGCCGAATTGGGTGCATTTCGGATCGGTGATCAATGGGTGGTGCGCGATGGAAAGAGGGGGGAATCCGACGCGGAATTTGCGGGAGAAGATTTCGCCACGCCTCTCGTCCTTCAGAACCTCGATATCGGCACGTACACCATGGTGCTGACCCATCCGGAACTGGGGCGGCATGAGTTTACGATCGATGCGGGAAAATTCACGGATGGGGCCACGTACATTTATTCCGGATCGTTGGCCGATCCCGCATCCGCGCGACTCCGCCGGACGCCGTAAGGGACCGTCTTGTCTTCATCCGGAAGACGGGCTAGAATTATCCCATGGCCTACGTCGAATTTCCTTCCACCATGTGGTCCGGGATCCGGGCCGCCGGAAAAAACGACCCGATGGCGGCGGACGGGATGTCGCGTCGCTATCACCCCGCGGTCGTCAGCTTTCTTCAGCAGGCGGGGTTTTCCCACGCCGACAGCGAGGATCTCGCGCAGGATGTCTTCGTTCGCCTTTTCCGGGAACAGATCCTGACACGCGCGGACCGGGAGCGCGGCCGTTTCCGCACCCTGCTCATCACCGTTACCAAGCAGGTCATGTTCGACGAACTTCGGAAACGATCCTCCCTCAAGCGCGGCGGGGGGGTACAGATCATCTCGATGGAAAAACCCCCGGAGCTCGAGGCGGTGATGACCCAGGATCTCGAGGAGGAGGATTTCGACCGCTGTTGGGCGGCCAACCTTATCAGCCTGGCGATGAACCGCCTGGCCGAAGAGTGCGCGAAGAGCGGGAAATTCTACCACGCGGTTCTGCACGCCCGTATGCAGGGGAAAGAGTACAGGGAGATCGCGGAGTCCCTCGGAACGAGCGGGAAGAACATCAGCACCTGGGTTCGCCGCGCAAAGATGCGGATGAGAACCCACGTCGAAGAAGAGATCCGCGCCTATTCCTCCTCCACCGGGGAATTCCAAAACGACATGGTCTACCTGAAGCGGTACATCTCACCGGAACAGGAATAGGCCCCCTCCTACCGGTTCACGAGCTTCCGCGCCTCGGCCAGGACCTCTTCCGGGTCCGGCCTGTGGCGGAGAAGATCGGTCGTGTCCATCCAGGCCAACCGTTCGCGCCGGTCGACGATGAACGTTCCGGGACGTGCGATGTCGATCCCGCCGGGTCCCGCCCCTTCATGAATCATGCCGAGCTCCCGGATCAACGAGAGATCGGAATCGGAGAGGATGGGAAAATTGAGATTCAAATCGACCGCGAGCTTCCTGTTCTGCGCCACGCTCTCCACGGAAACGGCGACCAGCTTCACCCCCGCTTCCCCGAATTCCACGCTTCTTTCTCCGAGACCCCGGAGTTCCGACATGCAGTAGAGTCACCAGGGTCCCCGGAAGAGCACCAGGACGAGAGGCCCTTCCCGGGTCAGTCCGCGCAGGGAGACCTCGTCCCCGTTCTGGTCATTCAGTTTGAACCGGGGAAACGGCTTCTTGAGCGCGACCGACGGCAATTCCGAGGGAACAGGGAGAAGGCGGGTCAACGTGTAGATCCCGGTTCCAAAAAGGGCGAGGGCGAAAAAGAAACCGGTTATCCACCCCTTCTTTTTGATGAGGGCGCCTCCGCAAAGAAGCAGGCCCGGAACCAGGAGGAAGAAGGTCCAGAAACCGTTCCGGACGATCGGGTTGCTCAGAAGCAGGGTATCCACCACGAGCGATGCGAGGACGAGAAGAAGACCCAATCCTGCCAACACGGCCGGTTTCCATTTCATGACGAGCACCCTTCCACGATGACCGTAAACTCCCCCCGGGGCGGCTTTTCCTGGAAACGCTCCAGCGCTCCCGCCGCGGTGGTTCGCACGGTCTCTTCATACATCTTCGTTAATTCCCGCGCAAGACAGATCCGCCGATCCCCGAGAACCTCCGCGCAGATTTCCATCGTGGAAACGATGCGGTGGGGGGATTCGTAGAAGACGATCGTGCGCCCCTCCGTCACCCAGGACTCGATCATCTTCCTCCGCTTCCCCGGCTTTCGCGGGGGAAATCCTTCGAAGACGAACCGGTCGACCGGGAAGCCGCAGATACTCGCGGCGGTGGCGACCGCGGAGGCGCCCGGAATGCCGATGACCGGAACGCCGGAATCGAGCGCGTCGTTCACCAGGGCGGCTCCCGGGTCGGAGATGCCGGGCGTTCCCGCCTCGGTCACCAGCGCGATGGAGGCCCCCTCCTCCAACCGGTCCAGGAGTTCTCTCTTCCGCTTCGGACTGCTATGCTGAAAGAAGGCCACGACCCTTTTTCGGATTTCGTAGTGGCTGAGGAGTTTCCGGGTCGTACGCGTATCCTCGGAAGCGACGAGATCCGCTTCCCGCAGGATGCGCAGGGCCCGGGGAGAAATGTCTTCCAGGTTTCCGATGGGCGTACCGACTACGTAAAGAGGCATGGACGGAATTCTACTGATCGACAAACAAACGGGCAAGACCTCCCATGACGTGGTCGACGTGATCCGGCGTCGCACGGGCATGAAGAGGGTCGGCCACGCCGGCACGCTCGATCCTCTCGCGACAGGATTGCTCGTCCTCTGTGTCGGGAAAGCGACCCGCCTGGTGGAATTCATGGAAGGACACGACAAGGAATACGAGGCGACCATTCGGTTGGGCCGACTCACCGATACGGACGACCGCGACGGGGCCGTGCTGGAAGAGACGGCCGTCTCGATCTCCCGGGAAGAACTGGACGCGAAGTTACGCGCCCTCACCGGGACGCTCCAACAGGTTCCTCCCCGGTACGCCGCGATCAAAAAGGATGGAAAGAAGTTGTACGAGTATGCCCGGGCCGGGAAGGAGGTGGAGGTTCCGCCCCGCACCGTCCGGGTTTTTCTTTTCGAATTGCTCGACTGGGCCCCGCCCCTCCTGCGGGCGCGGATCCGTTGTTCAAAGGGGACTTACATCCGCGCGCTCGCCCGGGACCTGGGAGGAAGCCTGGACGAACTCCGGAGAACCGCGAGCGGCCCCTTCCGCGTCGAAAACGCGCGACCGGAGGAGGCGGATCCGGACTGGCTCCCGCTCGACGCGGGGATCGGCGACCTGCCGACCTTCGAACTCACCCCCGACGAGGAGAAGTTGTGGGCGATCGGAAAGGATATCCCCCGGCCCGCGGAAACCGCGGTCGTACGGGTATACCGGGAAGGGCTCTTCCTCGGGATCGGGGCGTCCACCCCCGAAGGAGTTCATCCACGGAAGGTCTTCGCCTGACCGCCCTTTCCGTCGTATCATGGATGAGATGAAATTGATCCTTCTTCTGCTGCTCCTGCCCGGCCAGGACCCGAAGGCGTTCCTGGAGGGAGAATCCGCCCGGGACGCCGAAGCGCTGGTGCTCACCCTGGAAGCGGGAAACATCGACGCGGTGGCGACCTTCTTCATGAACCGGGAGAAGCCGTACAAGGAACGGCTCGCGGCGCTGAAGGCCCTGCGTCTTCTCGGGAAAAAGGGACCGAAGGAGTACAAGAGGGTCTACAAAACCGTGAAGGCCTTCCTATCCCTGGAAGCCTCGCGCGGACACGGGATGAGCGCGTTGAAGAAGGAGGAGGCGGAGATGCTCCTCCAGTCGATCGAATGGCACGCGGACATGAAGTACGAACACGCCATGTACGTCCTGGAACATTACGTGGATACGGAGATCAACCGGATGCGGCGGAACAGGCTTCCCGACCGGGTCCGGGAAACTTCCGCACGTCTCCTTGGGCGCTACCCGAAAAATTCGTCCAGCCGGGACACCCTCTGGGATACGCTCGTCGAACGGCGCGAAGCGAACGCTCTCCGGAAGGCGTGCTGGGATTCGCTGAAAACGCACATGAAGAAGCGGAAGGAAAACCTCCTCGCCTGGAAGGTCGACCCCCGGGATGCGTGGTTGTTGAAACTGCAGGCCTCCCTGCGGAACCAGTAGCCCCCGACAGCTCTTTGGGGGATTCGGGATTTTCCTTTTACCCTTCCGCCATATCCTTGAAGGCGGCGTCGTTCCAGTATTCGCGGAAAGCGGCGTCGTTTAACGCCTCGTCCTTGTACTCCCCGTCGTTGACGATCGCCCGGGAGAGCGTTTCGAGCATTTTCTCTTTCCGCTTCAGCAGGGCATGGGTCGCCGCGACCCGGTAGAGAATCGCGGAATCGTCCGGCGCCATCATCGAGGCCTTCTCGTACGCTTCGAGCGCGTCCTCGTACCGGAGCAGGTCCCGGCAGGTGTCGCCGAGATGTTGCCACGCGAGGTAGTGGTCCGGCTTGATCCCGACGAGCCTCTTGAACTTGCGAAGCGCCTCCTCGGGCTTTCCGTTGATCGAGTAGAATCGCGCTTCGAGGAAGATCGAATGCAGTTCGACTTCCTGGATGAATTTCTGGTGAAGCGTTTCGTAGTCCGCTTCGAGCATTTCCCGGGAGGTCTTTGCGGAACGGCGCACCTGCGTCTCCACCTGCTTCGCGAGTTCCCCGAGGGTCTGCTCCAGTTCCTTTTCCGCCTTCTGCCGAAGCGCCATCACTTCCTCGCGCATCTGGTGTTCGGAGTTTTCCTGGAGCAGGTCGGTGTAGCGGTCGATCTCCGACTGGACTTCCTCCCGCTGTCTCCGGGCGAAGTCGAGAATTTCGCCCTTCTTGTTGTCCACCTCTTCGATCACCCTGTCGGTTCTCTTGTTGATCTCCTCCCCGCGGGAGATGTACCCCTCGGCCTGCTTGATGAAATCCTTCCACTCTTTCAGGCGGGAACTGATATGCCCCACGAAGTAGATCATGATCGCCACGAAGAGGGCGGCGATTCCCGCCACGAAGAAGGAGAGCATGCGGATCTCGCTCTTCGCCTTCTTGACGTCATCTTCCAGTTCCAGTTTCAGGTTCTGGACCCGGGGATCGAGAATCTCGACGATCTGTTGCCGGGTGAGGTTCGTCGTCGGGTAGTTTTCCGATCCTTCCTTCTCCCACCAGTCGTTCCAGAACCCGTATTCCGGACCGAACCCGGTTTTCCCGGTGAGGAGCTTCAACGCTATGTGCGCCGCCGTGATGACGTTCTTCTCGTCGTCGACCCGGAGGCGTTCGATCAGGTAGGGAATCGCGGTCTTGATCCCGCGAAGGCCGCAGATTTTCGCCGCGGACTCGCGGATCTCCGCGTTTTCATGCTGGAGGTCCTGGATGTACTCCCCGGACTGGCCGTGTCCCGCCAGCAGAATCAAAACCGGTGCCAATACCCAGATCATCATGGAAGAAGGAAGTTATTATAATCGCCCCCCCGGACGAAAGCAAAATCGGATGGTTCCGGGGGAATTGTCCCTTCCGGGGCAGGGGCGGGTTCAGTCTTCCAGTTTCTCGATCGTGACGCCCCGTTCTCCGAGGAAGGTGATCGCTTTCCCGATGTTCTCCTCGGGTCCGATCAACTCCACCTCGAGCCAGGCGTCTTTCTCGGTGATTCGTCCCCGGAGAATGTTGGGGGCGACCCCCAGGTCCTGCGACAGCTGGTAGAGCACGGGGTCCCCGATCATCTTCTCGGGGAAGGTCATCTTGTACTTGATCATTTTTTCCATGCGTGGTCCCGTCAGAGTTTCTCGATTTCCTTCAGGTACACCTTCGTCGTGATATCTATGTTTTCCAGCAGGGCGGAGTCAAGCAGTTTCTGGAGCAGGATCTTCGACCTCCCGGTGACGCGCGTGAACTGGATGCCGATCCGGTACGCGTCGAGCCGGTCCGACTTCCGGGACCAGGCCACGAACCCTTTCGCCCCGAGCGCGCCCCTGCCGGGAACTTCCACGCGAAGATCGAGGGCGGTTCCGGGACCGGGATTTTCCTTCGAGATGAAGTGACAGCCGGTCTCGCTGAAATTGAGAAGGAGGTAACTCGGGGAGAGTCCCCGGAAGGGGGAAAAGAGACCGCCCGCCTTGTACCGAACGAGGCTGTCCCTCAACCCGTACCGTTTCTTTTTCCGGCGTTCGCGCCCGCTCCATCCCATCTCGACGGCCTCCCCGGCCCTTCGGGAAACCCCAAATCCCAAGTCCCAATAGGGAGGAAGGGTTCCTGTTCATGAGGGGTTGGCCAGACCCGGTAATTATCATACCCCATCGCGGACTTCTCAGGCGATATGAAATGAAGATTCCCCCCGGGTCGGTTCCCAGACAGCCTCGATCCCGGAGATGGCGGCGCCGGGAGGACCCTGCCCGCACCAGCGGATCATTTCCTCCACGACGGAACGCTCCCCCTCGAAAACCGCCTCGACCCGGCCATCGGGCAGGTTTTGAACCCAGCCCGCCAGGGAACGCCGGACTGCTTCCTCCGCGCAGGTGGCGCGGTAGAAGACTCCCTGGACCCGTCCGGAGACGTGGATATGCGCCCGAACGCGATCGCTCACGACCAGATCTTTCTCCAGAGACCGACGACGACGCCCTGGATTTCGACCCGGTCCACGATGATCGCTTCGTGGGAAGGGTTCGCCGGTTGAAGCCGGATGCGACGCCCCTCCCGGTAAAACCGTTTCAACGTCACCTCTCCACCCTCGAGAAGAGCGACCACGGTCTCCCCGTCCCTCGCCTGTTTTCTTTTCTGAACGATGACGAAATCGCCTTCCTGGATGTTGTCCCCGATCATCGAGTCGCCGTGCACTTCCAGCGCGAAGGTTTCCCGGGCGTTCCGGACCGGCTCGAAAAGATCGAGGTCGGCCGGGGTTTCGTACACCTCCAGGGGACGACCCGCGACGATGCGTCCGAGGACGGGAAGCCGGCGGATCGGTTCGAGAACCTCGATCGCCCGGCGGCGGTAATGGGCGCGGCGAATCCGCTTCGCCCGTTCCAGGTTCTTCAGGTGACCGAGCACGGTGATCTTGCTCACCTTCATGTGGTCGGCGATTTCCTGGAGCGTGGGGGAGTAACCGTTCTTGGCCGCGTAATCCTCCACGAATCTAAGGACTTCCATCTGCCGGGGGGTCACGGATTTTTCTCCGCGAACCGGGCGAGCGGAACTTCCTTCCCGGTGGCGGGTGGATCGAAGGTGTCGGCGGGAAGCACGACCTTGCGCGCGGAGGTGACCCGGATCCGGGCCTGGACGCGATCGAGGAAGGAGACGTACCGGAGAACCCCTTCCACCGGCAACCCCCGGAGACCCTCCAGCGCGTCCGCTTCTTCCTTCGAGAAGGCGCCGATTTTCGCCAGCGTCTGCAGGTACCCTCCCGCGGGAATCGTCGGATCGACGTAGACGGAGACGCGCCGGATGTTGCCGTTCACGATGAGGTCCCTGCGCGGACAGGGGCGTCCCAGGACGTCCCGCGTTTTCCCCGGCGTCCGGAGTTCCGCGGAGGGGGTCTTGTCGAACCGGCCGTATCCCTCCAGCAGGAGGGTGAGCGCTTTTTCGTCCGCCGTTCCCGGAACGCGTTCGCGGGTCCGGCCGATTTCAGAGAGCACTGCCGATTGTCTCCTGCGCACCTGCTCGAATCCGAGGCGGGACCAGGTGCCCGCGAGGGTGTCGATCACCCAGACGGTTTGCCGGTCGGACCGGATCAAAAGTTTTTCGCCGAAGGTCAGGTCCTCGACGAGCAGGTTGCCCGACCGGTAGGTGACCCTTTCCCGGCGATGGATCTCCCTCTTCCGGTCGAGGGTGTCGAGCAGGATCCGTTCCACCTCCTGTTCCCAGACGAAGCCCTCCTGCACGTCCCCTTCCGGGGGCGCCTGGAACAGGAGCAGGAGAAGGGCGAGCGTCATCTATTCGTACCTCAACGCGCTGACCGGATCGAGCTTCGACGCGCGCATCGCGGGAAAGACGCCCGCGATGATGGAGACGGAGATCGAGAAGCAGAGGGAACCGAAAACCAGCCACGGGGAGACGGAGAAGAGTTTCGCGTCGGGGGGCATCTCCATGACCTGTTTCGCGACCGCGTTCAGGATCACCCCGAGGAGCCATCCGCCGCCGATGCCGACAGCGCCCCCGACCAGCCCGATCCAGGCCGCTTCGAGGAGAAAGATCCGCCGGATGTCCCGGTTGCGCGCGCCGAGCGCCTTCATGGTGCCGATTTCGCGCACCCGTTCCAGCACGGACATCGCCATCGTGTTGGCGATCCCGAAGAGCGCCACCAGCAATCCGATCGCTCCGATGCATCCCATGAAAGCTTCCACGACGAGGAAGGTGGTATTGATCATTTCGAGGATATCAATCGTCGCAAGGGCCTCGTATCCCATATTGGTCAGCCGGGCCCTCACCTCTTCCACGTCGTCGGGCGAATTCGTTTTGACGATCGCCGAAGGGTATTTCCCTTTCTTGTAGAGAAACATGCCGGCGAAACCTCCCTTGGTCTCCTCCCAGAGACGGAGGGCAGGTTCCAGGGGCATGTGAAACTGGGAGCGCCGGAGTCCCAGTTTCTCCGAGTCGAGGATTCCGACGATGGGAATCGCGGCCAACTCCCGGGAAGGACGCTTCTCCTTTGCGTCCTCGTCGAAGGATAGTTTCAGGGCCCCGCCCAAGTCGAGCTGGTCGAGGGGAAGTTCGAACCGCCTTTTGAAAAGAGCGCTCGGCATGACACAGGCGATCTCCCCCGGTTTCCAGAGACGCCCCTTGAGAAGAACCTCTTCCAGCCGTTTCCGTTCGCTCGGGGGCATTCCCGTCACCTGGATAAAATCGGCCGCCAAGTGACTCTCCCCGTCCACGGGTTCCACCAGCGGTATTTCGCAGGAAATGGCGATCAGCAGGTTGGGATACGCTTCGGCGACCCCTTCCAACTCCTTCATGGTTGCGATCTCCTTGGCGGAGATCTGCTGGATCTGCCCCAACGCGCCAAAGAGACCGATCCTTTTCTTTTTCCCCGACTCGCCGCCCTGGACCCGCGTGACCGTCAGGGTACGGAGAGAGTCCTGGGATTCGACCGATCGCAATATCTGTTGTTTCAGGCCGATGCCGAGGGAGACCATCAGGATGAGGGCGCCCACGCCGATAATCACGCCCATGAGGGTGAGGAGCGTCCTTCCCTTCTGTCGAAGGAGGTTCCCGACCGCCATTCCAACGACGTCCCGGAAGGTCATCTTTTCGACCTCCGGTCCTCGAGGATTTTTCCGTCCTGCATTTCGACGACCCGGTGGGTGGCGTTGTCGGCCAGTTCCCGGTCGTGGGTGACGAGCACGATCGTTTTCCCGCCCCCTTCCTGGATCTTGTGAAGAAGCTCGACGATCTCGCCCGCCGTTTTCGTGTCGAGGTTTCCGGTCGGTTCGTCCGCGAGGAGGAGAGGCGGATCGAGGACGAGGGCGCGGGCGATCGCGACGCGTTGTTGCTCTCCGCCGGACATTTCTTTCGGCCGGTGGCCGGAGCGTTCGTTGAGTCCCACCCGTTCCAGGATTTTAAGGGCGCGTTCGCGCCGTTCCGCGGGGGCAACGCCCGCGAGCACGAGGGGAAGTTCGACGTTCTGGGCCGCCGTGCGCGTTGGGACCAGGTTGAAAAACTGGAAGATGAACCCCACCTTGTCGCGCCGCAACAGCGCGAGTTCGTCGTCGGTCAACTCGCTCATCCTGCGTCCGTCGAGAGAGATGTCCCCCGAAGTCGGCCGGTCGAGCCCGCCAAAAAGGTGGAGCAGGGTCGATTTCCCGCTCCCCGACCGTCCCACGATCGAGGTGATTTCCCCCTGGTGGAGGACGAGATCGACGCCGTCGACCGCGGAGACGATGGTCTCTCCCATCACGTACCGGCGGGTCAGTTTTTCGGCGACGAGAAGTTCAGTCACGGCGGGACATCCTGACAGGAAGCGGGAAAAGGGTCAATAGGCCTTCTTTCAGGAAACGCGTCTACAGCGCCTTCCGGATCGCCGTGACGTTCCGGAGCAGTTCCGCAAGATCATCCAGCTTCAACATGTTGGGCCCGTCACTCGGAGCGTTGTCGGGATCTTCGTGCACCTCGACGAAAAGGCCGTCCGCGCCTGCCGCGACGCCGGTCTTCGCCATCAGCGGGATCATTTCGCGCATGCCCCCCGTCGTCGCGCCGAGGCCGCCGGGCTGCTGGACGCTGTGACCCGCGTCCATCACGACCGGAACGCCCATCGCGCGCATGATCGGGATTGCCTTCATGTCGACGACGAGCTGGTTGTAGCCGAACGAGGTGCCCCGCTCGGTCACCATCACCTTCGCGCTCGACCGCCCCCCCGCCTTCGCAATCACGTTCTTCATGTCCCACGGCGCGAGGAATTGACCCTTCTTGACGTTCACGATCCTGCCCGTCTTCACCGCCGCCTCGATCAGGTCGGTCTGGCGACAGAGAAAGGCGGGGATCTGGAGAATGTCGACCACCTTCGCGGCGCGCCGGGCATCCTCGGGTGAATGAACGTCGGTCAAAACGGCGACGCCCGCCTTCTCCTTCACCTTCGCGAGAATCTCCAACCCCTTCGCCATCCCGGGGCCGCGGAACGATTTGGAAGAAGTGCGGTTCGCCTTGTCGAAGGAGCTCTTGTATATAAAGGGAACGCCCGCTTCGTGGCAGATCTCCGCCATCGCCTTCGCGTGGCGCAGAGCGTGCGCCACCCCTTCGATCACGCAGGGGCCGCCGATGAAGAAGAGCGGGTTCTTCCCGCCGAGTTTCATGCCGTTGAGCGAAACCACACGCATCTATTTCTCTTCGATCTGCTCGTTGATCTGCCGGAAGACATGTCCCATCCGGTCCCGTTTCGTGCGGAGGTAGTCGCGATTGTGCTCGGTGGGGGGAATCTCGATCGGGATCTGCTCGACCACTTTCAGGCCGTACCCGCTCGCGGAGTGCATTTTCTTCGGGTTGTTCGTCAGGATGCGCATCTTGCGGATGCCCAGGTCGTACAGGATCTGCGCGCCCGTTCCGTATTCCCGAAGGTCCGCGGGAAGTCCGAGCCTGATGTTCGCGTCGACCGTGTCGAGCCCCTGCTCCTGCAATTCGTACGATTTCAACTTGTTGATCAGCCCGATTCCGCGCCCTTCCTGCCGGATGTAGAGAAGAACGCCCTTCCCCTCCTTCTGGATCCGTTCGAGCGCCATTTCGAGTTGTTCCCCGCACTCGCATCGCATCGACCCGAAGATGTCCCCGGTCAGGCACTCCGAATGAACCCGGACCACGATCGGCTCTTCCTGCACGACCGTTTCCCCCTCCTTCTTTTCCCCGACACCCCCGGCGCAGAGAGCGAGGTGGAGATAGTCGTCCACTTTCGACTTGTACAGATGGAGCCGGAACTTTCCGAAAGCGGTCGGAAGATCGACCTCCACTACTTTTTCCACCAACTTTTCTTTCTGCCGGCGGTACTCGATCAACTCGGCGATCGAGCTCATCTTCAGGCCGTGTTCTTCGCTGAACCGGGTCAACTCCGGAAGGCGCGCCATGTCGCCCTCTTCCGTCATGATTTCGGAGATGATGGAGACGGACTTCATGCCTGCCAGGCGGCAAAGGTCGATCGATCCCTCGGTGTGGCCGGCGCGCACGAGAACGCCGCCGTCTTTTCCGCGAAGGGGGAAGATGTGTCCCGGCCGGGCGAGGTCTTCCACGGTCGCCCTGTCGTGAACGGTCGTCAGGATGGTGACCGCGCGATCCTTGGAAGAAATCCCGGTCGTGATTCCCCGCCGGGCGTCGATGGAGACGGTGAAGGCCGTTTCCCGCTCCGCGGTGTTCTCAGAGACCATCGGGGGAAGCGCCAATCGGTCGGCCGTTTCGTTGTTCATCGGGAGGCAGATCACGCCGCCGGTATGCTTGCGCATGAAGTTGATCGCCCCGGGCGTCACCTTCTCGGCGGCCATGACGAGGTCGCCCTCGTTTTCGCGGTTCTCGTCGTCCACGAGGACGATCATCCGTCCCGCTTTCAACTCTTCCAGGATTTCCGGAATCGGCGCAAAGGGAGCCACCTGACCTCCTTTTCCCCCGTGATACCCGTGGGGGGAACGGGAATCATATAGAAAGGGCGGCGCGGATGCCAGTCCGGGCTACTTCACATGGAGTTCCGAGACGACTTCCGCGTCGGAATCCCACTTCCGGGCCGCATTCCGGGCCCTTTCGAGAGCTTCCCCCGCGTCCGCCCCTGCGGGAACGGTTCCCTGGAGCACCGCGACGCCTTTCCGACAGGTCACCTCTACCGCGTCGAACCGGGCGTCGTTCCTGAAAACCCAGAGGATCGCCCGCTCGATTTCCATGTCGACGGCGGCGATTTCGGCCGGCTCCGGAGCGGCGCAGGCGGCCGGAAAAAGCAGGAGAAGCAGTGCGATGACCGGTCGATTGCCCATATAGCCTCATCCTATCACATCCGCACCTTCTATTTCCTTTATCAAGCGGTTCCCCTTCTGTTAAAACGGTCTGAACCCGTGAATTCAGATCCCGTTCCAAGAATACGGAGGACCCATGGAGAACGAGACCGGAAAGATAGTCGAAGGGGACATGGAGGCAATCCAGCGCCTCAAGACGGCCTACGATACCCTCCGCGAAGAGATGCACCGCATCATCGTGGGACAGGACCGGGTGCTCGACGAACTCTTTACCGCGGTCTTCTCCCGGGGGCACGCGCTCCTGGTGGGAGTTCCCGGGCTCGCCAAGACGCTCATGATCCGGAGCCTCGCGGACACCCTCTCCCTCAGTTTCAACCGGATCCAGTTCACCCCCGACCTGATGCCTTCCGACATCACGGGAACGGAAGTGATCGACACCGACAAGTCGTCCGAAACGCGTGCCTTCCGCTTCATCCAGGGACCGATTTTCGCCAACGTCATCCTGGCGGACGAAATCAACCGGACGCCCCCCAAGACGCAGTCCGCCCTTCTCGAAGCGATGCAGGAACAGCAGGTCACCGTCGCGGGAAAACGGCACGGCCTGGAAAAACCCTTCTTCGTCCTCGCCACCCAGAACCCGATCGAGCAGGAGGGAACCTACCCCCTCCCGGAAGCCCAACTCGACCGCTTCATGTACATGATCCACGTCGGCTACCCCACGGAGGAAGAAGAGCTCCAGATCATGAAGCTCACCACCTCCAACATCCAGGTCAACCTGAAGACCGTGCTGAGCGGGGAAGATATCGTGAACCTGCAGGAGATCGTCCGCCGCGTCCCGATCGCGGATCATGTCATCCAGTACGCCATGGCCCTCACCCGCGCCACCCGCGTCCGGGAGGGAGGCGTTCCCGAGTTCATCCGCGAATGGGTCCAGTGGGGCGCCGGACCGCGCGCGAGCCAGTACCTGGTCATCGGCGCGAAAGCGCGCGCCGTCATCCAGGGACGCTTCCACGCCACCATCGAGGACGTCCAGGCGGTCGCCCACCCGGTTCTGCGCCACCGCATCGTCACGAACTTCAGCGCGGAGGCGGAGGGAATCACCCAGGACAAGATCGTCGACAAGCTGATCGAAATCACCCCCACCCGGGAAGCCGGGTTCGAAAAGGACGAGCGTTTGCCCAAGGTTGTCGGAACGTAGCGGACAGATGTCGGAAGATTTCCTGAGATACCTGGACAAGCGGGTCCTCAACAAGATCACCCGCCTGGATCTCAAGGCGAGACACATCGTCGAGGGTTTCGTCACCGGCATGCACAAGAGCCCTTACCACGGGTTCAGCATCGAGTTCGCCGAGCACCGCGAGTACGTCCCCGGCGACGACATCAAGCACCTCGACTGGAAGGTGTACGGCCGGACCGACCGGCTCTACATCAAGGAATACGAGCTCGACACGAACCTCCGCTCCTACATCCTCCTGGACACCTCCGAGTCGATGGACTACCGGAGCGGCGAACTCTCCAAGCTCGAACTGGGCGCCTTCATCGCCGCCTCCCTCGCCTACAAGATTCTCCACCAGCAGGATTCCGTGAGCATGGTCTGCTTCGACAGGGAAGTGAACCGGATGATCCCCTCCTCCTCCAGCATGGGCCACATGAACGCCCTGCTCGGAACGCTCAACAAGGCGAAGGCGGAAAAAACGACGGACCTCTCCGCCGTTTTTCACGCGCTCGCGGAACGGTTCCGCCAGCGCGGACTGGTGATCGTCATCAGCGATCTTTTCGACGATCCCGGCCGCATCCTGAAAGCGCTCCAGCACTTCCGCCACAAGAGGCACGATGTCGTTGTTTTCCACGTTCTCGACGAGTACGAAATCTCGTTTCCCTTCCAGCGCATGACTCTTTTCGACGGGCTGGAGGAACATCCGAAACTGCTGATCGACCCACGGGCGCTCCGGAAAGCGTACCGCGAAGAGGTGGAAAAGGCGTGCGGCGCCCTGCGGCGGGGGTGCACAAAAATGATGATCGACTACGTCCGGATTTCCACGGACCAGCAGTTGGACGTGGAACTGGTGAAGTACCTCGCGACACGACTCGGAACAAGGACAAAGCGGTAGACGATGCTGTTTCACGCGCCAATGTTTCTCTGGTTCGCGGCGGGAGCCTCGATTCCCGTCATCATCCACCTTCTGAACCGGCAGAAGTACAGGCGCGTCCGGTGGGCGGCGATGGACTGGCTCCTCGCGGCGCTCCAGAAAACCCGCAAGAGAGTCCAGTTCGAGAACCTGCTTCTCCTGCTCCTGCGTATCCTGATCATGCTCCTGATCGCCTTCGCCATCTCCCGCCCCTTCCTCTCCGCCGGGGCGGCGCTACCCGGAGGCGGAGACGCGGGCGTTCATTACCTCTTCGCCATCGACATCACCTGGTCCATGGAATACAAGAAGGGGCAGAAGACCTCCCTCGAACTCGCAAAGGAAGCGTGCGAACGGGTCATTGCCGGGCTTCAACCGACGCCGGAAGACCGGTTCACCCTGCTCCTGCTCTCAGAGTACCCCGACCGGACCAAGCAGGAATGGAACAACCTGCCGCAGATTTCCAGGGCGGTCGCGGACATCCCCCGGGTCCAGCACTACCGCTCCAACATGCTCAACGCGATGGCCGAAATCCGGAAGGTGCTCCGGGCGGAAGATTCCGAAGAAGAAACATCGGGCCGGCGACGGAAGATCTACCTCTTCACCGACATGCAGTCCTCGGCCTGGAAGTTTCCCGAACAATCACGGGAAGAGCGGCTCCGGGCGACGTTGAAGGAACTGTCGGACGACCGGCGGAACTCCTTCTTCCTCGTGGATGTCGCCACCGACGACGCGACCAACTACGCGATCGTGGGCCTGCGCGCGCGCAACCGGGTCATCGTCTCCGTACAACCGGTGGAGGTCGTGGCGGAACTTTACAATTTTTCCTCCAACCCCGCGCCGCGGAAACGGGTCCAGTTCTTCGTGGACGGGGAACTGTACGACACGCAGGAAGCGACGCTTCCGCCCGACACCCTCGTGCCCGTCTCCTTCCGCTACACCTTTCCGAAAGGGTCGGCCGGCGCGCACCGTTTCGAGGCGAGGCTCGATCCGCACGGATCGGAAGCGGACTTCCCCGAAGTCGACAACCACCGGTATCTCGCCGTCGACGTGCGTCCTTCCATCCGCGGCCTGCTCGTGGACGGGGAACCCGAAAACGGCCGGCGTAATTTCCGGGAAACGGGCGCCCTGGAAATGGTCCTCGACCCCTTCGGCGACAAGCGCTTCTTCGACACCGACTGGGTGACCGTCCCGAACCTCTACGACCGGAGGCTCGACCCCTATGACTTCATCGCACTCTGCAACGTGCGAAGCCTGACACGCGATCTCGTCGCCAAGCTGGAGGAATTCACCCGGCACGGGGGAGGGCTTTTCATCTCCCTGGGAGACCAGGTCGATTCCCTCTGGTACAACTCGGTCCTCGGTATCTGCGACGGACCGGTCGAGGGGGAAGTGCGCGCCGACGACACCGTGGAGGAGAAGGAGGAGGGGACGCACCTGTCGTGCCGCAAGTGCGGGCAGGAAGGAATTCCCCGGGACCAGCGACGGGTGACGGACGTCGCCGGACAGAAACAGACGGTGCACAGCGGCGGCCTCGGCCTTCTTCCCGCCCGGATCGGGGAATTGGAGGGCACCCCCCCGGACCTCCACCAGTCCGGCATCCCCCGAAGGTTCAGCCGCGTTTCGTTCAGCCACCCGGTATTCTCCTTTTTCGAGGACAAGCTCCGGGCCCAGCCTTTCGGCCTGATCTTCTGGAAATATTTCCGCCTCTTCGACTCCTTCCCCGGCGGCGTCCTCGCGGAGATGGACGACAACGAGCATACCCCGGCGATGGTCGAACGGCCGTGGCACGACGGCAAGGTCATCCTCTTCGGAACCGCGATCGATTCGGAGGAAGGCTGGAACGCGGGCATCACCGGCCGCCCCCCTTACTGGGTCATCGTGAAGCGGATGTGCGACCACCTCGCACAGCGTCCCGCGGCCCAGCGCAACTTCCATGTGGGCGAACCGCTGGAGGCGTACCTTCCCTATTCCGCCTCGATCGGAAAACTCGAGTTCCGCCTCTTCACCCCGGAAGGAACCACGACGACGCTCTTTCCCGAACCTCCCGAAGAGGGAAACTACGTCGGCATTCATTACGCGCCCGACCTCACCCTCTCCCAGGAATCCGGTGGCGCACAACCGAAGGGGCTCAACCGCGCAGGTATCTACACACTCATGAAGGCGAACGAATCTCCCGGGGACGCCCCTCCGCTGGCGGTCTTCTCGGCGAACGTCGGACCGCGGGGCCTGTCCCCGGAGGAACTCCGTTTCAGCGAGAGCAACCTCGAGCATCTCACCTCTTCGGAACTTCGCGCCACCTACCCGGAATTCGAAGTGCGGTACCTCGGAGAGAAAAGCGAAAGCGGGGAGGGGGTCGAACTGGAATCGGAACGGACCGAGCTTTGGCGATCGCTTCTCTTTGCGCTTCTCGGCTTCCTCCTGGCGGAATCCTTCTTCGCCTTCTGGTTCGGAAGGGGGAAACAGTAATCCATGTTTTTCTCCGCCGCAACCCCCCGGGACACGTACGACGGCTTCTGGTCCCGCTTCTTCGGAATCGACGGCCTGCCGAAGCCGGAAGGGGACGGAGCCAATTTCCAATTCGGTTTCGACGTTCTCCCGCCCGCGTGGGTGATCGCGCTGATCATCTTCCCGCTGGCGATTTCGGTCGCCTTCTTCTTTTACCGGGGAGAACGAAAGGATATCGGGACCGGGGCGAAGCTTCTTCTCACTTCCCTGCGCGCCTTCCTGCTCCTCCTGGTCGCCGCCATGTTGTGCGGCCCCCACATCAAGGCGCACAGCATCGAGAAAAAGCGGTCCGTGGTGATCGTCCTCATCGACGCGTCCCGTTCCATGGACAAGATCGACACCTATGTTTCCGACGAGGACCGGGCGCGACTCGCCCGGATCGCGGGCATCAGCACGGACGACATCCTTTCGCCGGAGGAGGAGGCGAAGCTCAAGACGTATACCCGGGCCGACCTCGTGTATGGCGTTCTACAGAACCCCGAACTCGAGATTTTCGAACGGCTCGAACGGAAACTGGAGGTCCGCTACTTCACTTTCTCCAGCCGGCCGACCGCGTACGAGGAAGACCGGGAACTGATGTGGGAAGAGTATCGTCCGGTCGGAACGGAAACGGCGATCGGGGAGGCGCTCAGCCGGGCGCGCTACCTGAAGGAGCGGCCGGTCGGGGGCGAAGAGGCGGACGCCTTTCAACCCGGAAAGAAGTTCATCGCCGGGATCGTCGTCTTCTCTGACTTCCGGAACAACACCGGGATCGATCCCGAGCGCGTCGCCCGGCAGTTCCGCAAGCGGTACCTGCCCGTCTACACCGTTCTCTCCGGGATTCCACAGAAGCCGCGCGACATCGAACTTCTCGAGCCGGAAGGCAACATGGCGGTGCTCGCCAACGACGAGTACACGCTGAGCTACAAGATCCGAAGCTCCGGCTTCGAGGCGATGACGGCCACGGTCGATCTCTGGGTATACAAAACGGAGGGGGACGACACCTCCCTTCCGAACGGCGTGGAGGAGATCGAAAAAATTATTTCGCTCTCCCGGAAACGGGCGGAAGATCCGGTCTCCCTTTCGGAAAACAGCGAGAAGCAGGTCTCCTCGGTCTCCTTCCGGCCGCAGGATCCGGGGGACTACCTCCTGATCCTCAAGGTGGAGCCGCGCGAGGGGGAGAGCCGGCGGGAGAACAACTACCTGGTCCACCCCCTGCGGGTCGCCGACGACAAGATCAAGGTGCTTTACGTGGAGGGCCGGCCGCGGTACGAGTACCGTTTCCTGAAAAACGCGCTCATCCGCGACAGCAAGATTCTCTGTCACTGCCTCCTCACGAGCGCCGACAAGGATTTCCCGCAGGAGTTCTCGAAAGGATCGAAGGATCCCCTCTTTCAACAGCCGATCAAGGAGTTCCCCCGGACGCTGAAGGAACTCGCGCAGTACGACGTGGTCATCCTCGGCGACATCGACCCGGTCGTCATCGGCGGGGAGGAGCAGTGGGAAAACCTGGAGACGTTCGTGACCGAATTCGGGGGCGGGTTGATCCTGATCTCCGGCCATTCCAACCCGCGCCGGTTCATGGACAAGACCGCGCTCCGACGGCTCGTTCCGGTACAGCTCGATCCCGCGGAGCGGACCCAGCGTGACCGGATTTACGACCGCCGGTTCGGATACGCCCTGACGGCGGACGCCCGGGGCAAGGACGACCGCGCGCCCCACCCGATCATCCACTACCGTTCCTTCAGCGGCCATCCGGGGAGGAACCTGGAGCACTGGGAAGACCGGGATGCACGGGGCGACGGCCAGATCGGGATCCGCTGGTTCCTTCCGAAGAAGGGGCTCGCCCGGAACGCGGCGGTGCTGGTGGAGGTGACCGGAACGGAGGGGGGCACGCGGCGGCCACCCCTCTTCGTGACGCAGTACAACGGACGGGGCCGGGTTTTCTGGTCCGGGACGGACGAGACCTGGCTCTGGCGATACCTCGAGGGGGATTCGCCCTGGTTCTACCCCTTCTGGCAACAGGCGATGAAATGGGTGCGGCAGGGAAAACTTCTCGGCGCCCGGCGCTACCGGATCGACGTGGACAAGGACCGGTACGTCCGCGGAGAGAAGGTGAAGGTCTACGCCACCGCGTACGACGTCACGTTCCGGAAGCGGACCGACCCGGCGTTGACGGTCTTCCTGGAACCGCCGGAGGGAAAACGGATCCCGGTGGAATTGAAGAAGGTCCGGGACGGCTACTACACCGGGGAGATCCAGCCCGAGCGGGTCGGCGGATACGAGATTTGGGCGGGCGAAGAGGACGAGAAAACGCGGGCGGAAGACCGCTTCTCCGTAATGGACCCCTCGAAGGAGGAGAACCGTCCGATCCTGGACGCGGAGATGATGACGAAGATCGCCGACGCCTCGTACCAGGCGTGGCAGGACCGGCGGGGAACCGGCGCGCGGAAGACGCAGTACTACACGCTCGACCAGGTACGGACCCTTCCGGAGGAGGTGATGGCGAGCCAACACATCATGCGGACCCATCCGACGAAGCGGTACCTCTGGTCCTCGATTCCCGTCTGGCTGCTCTTCGCGCTCCTGATCACGATGGAGTGGATCATCCGGAAGCTCTGCCGGATGTTGTGACGGGAAATTAACGGCCGGGCCCGTGAAACGATTACAGACTTCACTGGAGGATACGCCTTTTTTTTAAATCTCCACAACATTCGGGACAATGTCCTCTTGATTGCGTCCCTGAAGTTGTGGAAATTGGCGTTCCCCTGTGAAGCCGCAACATGATCCTCATCCGGGAAAGACTCTTCTGTTTCCGGGAACCGAAGGGAGGCCGGGAGACGGCTCGGATTGGCGCCCATGACAGGGGAAATGTCGCACCGCCCCATCGTAATTTGACCCGTGATTTTGGACCCAGGAATCGTATTATTTCTGTATGAAGATCCTGCTTCTTTTCGTCGTTTTCCAGGGATGGCAGGAACCGCAGGAGCAGAAGAACACCGCCCTGCTCCAGACGGTTCCGCAGGTGGAAGACCTCACGATCCGCGCGGCGGGTTTCGCCGCCCGGAAGAACTACGCCGCCGCGCTCGATATCTACGACCCGGTCTGGAAAAAGTACCCCAACCATACCGTCCCCGTTTCCGAAACCCTGTCCGTCGGCGTCCGGCCCTACATCCTCGACCAGATCTCCCGGTGGCCCCCCGGGGGGAAGGCCGTTTACCGGAAACGGGTCGACCCCCTCGTCCGGGATCGATTCGAGCGCGCCCGGCGCACGCGCGACCCCGGCCTCCTGGTCGAAATCATCACGCGATATCCGTTCAGTTCCGTCGCACCCGCCGCGGCGCTTCTCCGGGCGGACCTTCTCCTCGACCGCGGATCCCCGGAGGAGGCGGCGCACATCCTGGAACCCCTCCTGGCAGAAAAGGGGGAAGGGGCCCTCCCGGTTTCCGTCGTGGCCGCGCGGCTCGGCCTCGCCTTTTCCCTCTCCGGGAAAACCCTGCACCTCCGCGCCCTTGTCCGGGAAGCGGAACGGAAGTGGCCGGAAGCCACCCTGCAGATCCACAACGAGAAAAAATCGCTGGTCGAATTCCTGCGCATTCTTTTACAACGGACCGTCGCCCGCCCTCCCGCGGGGGAACCGCTGGAAATCCCGGAGTGGCCGGTCGTGGGCGGAAGCCCGGACGGAAACGGGATCGCGGAAACCAACGTCCCCCTCGGCCGCCGCGCGTGGCGCCTTCCCGTCTCCCCCGCCAACCATGAATTCCAGGACAACACGCGGTTCCGTTTTCAACCGCAGTCGAAGGAGCACCATCTCCCGCTCTTCCCCGTCGTCTCGGACGGGATCGTCTACGTTCACAACGAGTACTCCGTCTTCGCGCTTCCGCTCTTCTCCAACGGGGTCGACCTCGTCTGGTCCTTCCGCCGCCAGACCCCGCCCGGGACGCTGATGTTCGACGACCGCCTGGTCCACACCGTCACCGTTCACGAGGGGCTCGTCTACGCGAACCTGATCACGTCGCTCGGCCACGCCGAGGAACGACTCGGCTACGTGCGGGTCAAGTTCCCCTTCCCGGGAAGAGCCCTCTTCGCGCTCGACGCGTATACCGGGAAGGAAAAATGGAAAAGAGGGGGCGGCAAGGGGAAATATTCATACCCGCTCGCACCGACGCCCGTCGGGGACCGGCTTTACGTCGGCGTTGTCCGGCAGGAGCATTCCACCGACCCGTTCGAACATCATGTCGTCTGTCTCGACGCCGCGACCGGCGCGGTTCTCTGGGACACCTTCGTCGCCTCCGGGTTGACCGAAATCAACCTTTTCGGGAACAGCACCCGCGAATCGATCGGAACGCCCGTCTCCGTACAGGGAGACCTGGTCTACTACGGAACCAACCACGGCGTGCTCGCGGCGCTCAACCGGAACACCGGCCGCATCGAGTGGATTCATCGGTACCGGCAGATTCCCGTTCTCCCCACCCGGAGCATCCAGATCCGGAAGAACCCGTTGGAGTGGGTGAACGTTCCCCCCGTCATCGCAGAGGGCATGGTGATCTTCACGCCCACCGATTCCCGCCACCTGCAGGTGCTCAACGCCTTCACGGGAAGGGAAGCGTGGCACGCCCGGCGCCGCCCCGACATGCGCCTTCTCTACGGAGTCCGGAAGGGGACGGTCGTCGTGGGCGGGGACACACTCTGCTTCTACGACCTCACGACGGGACGCCTCGTCGACCTCTTTCATCCCCGCAGTCCCGGCCGCGGCCGCGGCGTTCTCTCGGAGGGGGAGATCTACATGCCCACCCGCACGGGTCTCCAGCGAATCAATTCCACCACGCGCGCTTCTTCAGGATTTACCCGCTGGAAAGGGGACGCGACGGGGGGAAACCTCGTCATCGTCGACGGCGCCGTTCTCCTCTCCGGAACCCGGAGCGTCGAAGCCTACTTCGACCGCCGCAGTTTCGAAAAGGAGGCGGACGAGATCCTCGCGCAAAATCCGGATCATATCGGCATCCTCTATCGGAGCGCCGTCCGTTTTTCCCAGTCGGGAAAGGACGAAAAGGCCCTCCCCCTCTTCCGGAAGGTTCTCGAGAAGGGGAGAGCCTCGACCAGCGCGGCGGAACAGCGACTCGCCCGGGCGTGTCAACTCCGGCTCCATCGCCTTCACCTCCGGAACGGATCGAAGGCGCTCTCTAACCAAAAACGGGAAGAGGCGGACGACCATTTCCGGGAAGCGATCCGGCTCGCGGTCGATCTCCAGGGCCGCTTGAAAGCGACCGACCATCTCGCCCGAAGCCTGGAATCCGCCGGAAAGCCGGACGCCGCGATCGCCGCCCTTCACAAGCTCTTCGAGGAATCGGACGACCTTCTCGTCTCCCGCGAGGTCCGGGAAAAGGTGTCCGCGATCCTGCGCCGCAATGGCCGGAGTTGTTATGCGCAAATGGAAGAGCGGGCGCGAACCCTCCTCGGGAAGGCGCGTGAACGGGGCACGCCCGAATCGCTCCTGGACGTTTCCGGGCGGTGGCCGAACAGCCTCTCCGCGGAACAGGCTGTGCTGGAAGCGGTCGACCTTTACGAAAAACTGGGCCGGGAACGGGACCACGTCGCGACGTTGAGAACCTTCCTCCGGGAATACCCCCGGTCGAAGGGCTCTCCACAGGCGCATGTCCGGCTCATCGTGGCGCTGGAAAAACGAAAGCAGGTTTCCTCGGCGCTCACCCTGCTCTCCCGCCTCGCGCGCCTCTGGCCGGAAAGCCGGGTCCGGAGCGACGGAGTGGAGACGACCGCGAAGGCGTTCGCCGAATCCCGGATGAAACGGGACCTCTACCGGAACATGGCCGACCGGGCGCGAAACGTTCCGTTGAAACCTCCCCTCTCCCTCGTCCTGCGACACGTGGAGAAGGGTCGGGGAGAGGGTCTCCTGGTCCGGGTGGGGGGAGCCCGTCCGGAAAAATTCCGGGATCATATTTTTCTTCGATATCGAAAAACGTTCGTGGCGATCACGCTGGGGGGAAATCGCTGGACGCTTTCGATGAACTCGCCCCTTCTCTTCGCCCATTTCCACGAGGAGGATCTCCTCCTCGCGACCTCCTCCGTTCTCCACCGGATCGACCCCGAAACGGGAAAGAAGATATGGAGTCGGCCCTCCTCTTCCCCGATGCGCGGGTTCGCGCTGGTCGGCCATCACGTCTGCTGGTTCACGACCGAACTGCGCGCCCGGAGCGCCTCCGTCTTCGTGGCGGTGGACGCATGGGAAGGAACCACCGGGTGGCGGCAGGTTTTCGAGGGCGACCCCTCGACCGGCATCCACCGGGCCGGGGATCTCGCGATTTTCTCAACCCGCTACCCGCCGGTTCTCCACGCCTACGATGCGGAGACCGGGGCCGCCGTCCTGCACAAACGGCTCGCATCGGGGGACGTTCTCCGGAAGGTTTTCCGGGCGATGCCCGGCCGGGTCATCCTGCATTCCCCCCACCGATTTCTCGAAGCGTATTCCCTTCCCGACGGAAAACGGTCGTGGGCGGTCGATCTCGACTTCTTCTCCGTCCCGGTTCCGGTCGCCGCCGGAGACTCGATCCTCGTTTTCGGAAACCGACGCGGCCGCAGGGTCGTGCTGGCCGGTCGCGTGGACCCCGCCACGGGAAAGTTCAAACGGTTGGTGGAAAAACCGGGCCTCGGGGACATCCAATACGTGGCGGCGGGGGAGGACCGGGTCCACCTGGTTTCGCTCGACCGGAACCGAAGGGAACTGGTCGTCTCCGCGCTCGATATCGACGATCTTCAGACGAAATGGACGGTCCGCCATCCCGACTCCGGGGGGACCGCCCTGCCCCCGGCGGCGGCGGGGGAAATTCTCGTCCTGCCCCGGTTCTCGCGCGGTCCGAACGGGGCTTTCAGATATTCCATCTCCCTCCTTGATCGACGGGGGAAGAGGGTGCAGAATATAAAAAGCGGGTTTCAACATCAACGTCCGCCCGTTTGCGACGTTGAAGAAGGCAGGGTCGTCCTGACCGTGGATGGCGAAATACGGGTGTACAGATAAGATGAAGTTGTTCACAGGCTGTCTGATGGCGCTCGTTCTCCTCGCGGGACCGGCGCGGTCGCAGGACCGGGAAAGTTCCCCGAACATCTACAAGGGGGCCTTCGACCCCTCCGCCCGGGCCGCGGTCGACCGGGCGCTCTCCTACCTTGCGGCGCGGCAGAACGCCAACGGTTCCTGGACGAACCGGGTGGGGTACAAGTTGTACGACGACTACTACGGAGAGGAAGGGGATTCGACTGACGTTACCGCGCTCGCATGCATGGCGCTGGTCTCCGCCGGGAACGTCCCGGGACGGGGCCGGTACGGGAAAGCAGTGGAGAAGGGGATCGACTTCCTGCTCACCTGCGTCCGCAGCGAGGACGGCTACATCACGAAGAACGGTTCCCGGATGTACAGCCACGCCTTCGCGACGCTCTTCCTCGCCGAGATCTATGGAACGACACGCCGGGACGACGTGAAGGCGAAACTGAAGAGGGCCATCCAACTCCTCGTCACTTCCCAGAATCGGGAAGGGGGATGGCGGTACCAGCCGATCCCGGTCGACGCCGACCTGTCGGTCACCGTGACGATGTTGCAGGCCCTTCGGGCGGCGCGGAACGTCGGCATCTCCGTTCCGATCCGCACGATCGAAAAGGCGGAACGGTACGTGAAGCAATGCGCCACCCGTTTCGGCTTCACCTACCAGTCCGCGACCAACTACAGCTTCAACGACACGCGGATTTCCTACGCCCTGACCGCGTGCGGAATCGTCAGTCTCTACAGCGCAGGCGAATACGATTCCCGCGAGATCCGCGATTCCCTCCGCGCGCTTCCCCGCCTCCGGGCACGGCTGATCCCGGGAAAGCTCCACTATTTCTACGGCCATTACTACGCGTCGCAGGCGATGTACCTCGCCGGGAAGCAGGAGTGGGACCGGTACTACCCCCGGACGAAAAGCGAGATTCTCCGGCTCCAGAAGCCGGACGGATCCTGGTCGGACGACGTCGGCCGCAACTACGCCACCGCCATGGCGTGCGTCATTCTCCAGATGCCGTGCGAGTGGCTGCCGATCTTCCAGAAGTAGTCCCGGCGTGATACACTTTCCTTCATGTCGGCGGTTCTCGAAACACACGGATTAACGCGCTCCTTCGGCAAATTGACCGCCGTCGAGGACGTCCACCTGCGCGTGGAGGAGGGCGACGTCTACGGGTTCCTGGGCCTCAACGGCGCGGGAAAAACGACCACCATCCGGATGCTTCTCCGCCTGATCCGCCCCACCTCGGGGAGCGTCACTATTTTCGGGAAGGAGATGCGCAGACACTTCACTTCCGTCATGAAGGATGTGGGGGCGCTCATCGAGCTTCCGGCCTACTATCCCTACCTGTCGGGATACAAGAACATGGACGTCTACCGGTGGTGGACCGGCGGCGTTCCCGCCCGGCGGATCGGGGAGTGTCTCGAATGGGTCGGCCTGACCGCGCACATGCACCGGAAGGTGGAGACCTACTCGCAGGGAATGAGGCAGAGACTCGCCATCGCGATGGCGCTCCTTTCCTCCCCGAAACTGGTCCTCCTGGACGAACCGCTCAACGGCCTCGATCCGCACGGCATCGAATCGATCCGGAAGATGATCGACCGGTTGAACCGGGAAGAGGGGGTCACCTTTCTCATCTCCAGCCACATCCTTCACGAGGTGGAGATGTCCTGCAACCGGGTGGGGATCATCAAGGAGGGAAAACTGATCGTGCAGGATACGGTTCGGAACCTTCTCGAAGAGGCCGCGGGGCGGGTGCGGATCGAGGCCGATCCCCGGGAGGGGGCTCTGGCCCTTCTCGGGAAATGGGGAGCGGCGACCGCGGACCCGGACGGAACGGGCATCCTGTTCCAGGGAAAACCGGGCGACTTCGCCGCGGTGAACGCGGACCTGGTGCGGAACGACATCCGCGTCCGCGCTTTCGCGCCGCAACGGTTGACGCTGGAAAAATATTTTCTTTCGAGGTAAGGGATGGAAATTCTCCCGGTCGGAGCGGCGGCGGTGATGGTTTTCCTCGGCCTGGCGGGATTCCTCCGGGGAACGCGCCCCATTCTTCGGGTCGTCCGGGCGGAATCGATCAAGATCACCTCCCATCCCTTCCTCTACGTCTCCATCGCGATCCTGGTGGTGGCCACCCTGCTCGCCGCCCATTTCCAACCTCTCCTGACCGGCCGGAAGGAATCGGAATGGGCGACCTTCAACTCCTACCAGCTTTTCGCCTACGGTGCGAAGTTCGGTTCGCTGATCGCCTCCTACATCCTGGTCAGCTTTTCCAGCCTGCTCTTCGCGGGAGAATTCGACCGGGGCACGATCAAGCTCCTGTTGACGAGACCCCTTCATCGAACGGAGGTTTTTCTCGGGAAGGTCCTCGTTTCCGTCCTCCTCTCCGCGCTCCTGTACGGAATCGTCCTGTACGTCAGTTACCTTTACGCGGTCTGGCGGGGGGATCTCGGCCCCGTCTGGGACACCCAGCAATACCTGGTGATGAGAAGCGAGGCGTCCCTGCAAAGCGATTTCTGGAACACCCTGCCGATCGCCTTCCTGCCGCTTCTGACTTCCTGTTTCCTGGGCATCCTGGTCTCCAACCTGATCGAATCTTCCGGGTTCGCGGTCCTGACCGCCTTCGTGATCTTCCTCCTGTTGAATTTCGTATCCACCTTCCTGGGCGACCAACAGCAGATGAATTTCTTCACCTACTACCGGGGGGACGGGTTCGACATTCTCCGCGCCCATTCGGAAGGATTCGGCGACACGCTCGGATACGGGGGAGAGACGCCGCCGAAAGAATGGTTCGCGGGAAAGGGACTTCTCCTTCCCCTCTGGATCCGCGTTCCGCTGGCGTCCATGGCCCTGTTCATCCTCCCCGCATGGGTGGTTTTCCGCTCCAAGAACATTCACGCTTGATCTCCTTGAAGCGGCGTCCCCGGACGCCTATAATCCCCGCCCAATGACTACTTTGCCCGCACCCGTCAAACCGGAACTCGTCTACTGCGACCTGGAAGCGGGGACAAAAGAGGCCGCGCTCCACGACATGGTCCAGGCGCTCGCCGCCGCGGAACCGTCGATCGTCATCGAGGAGATCCTTCACGCGCTCGACGAGCGGGAACGGCAGGGACCCTTCTCCATCGCGAAAGGGGTCGCCTTTCCGCACGCCCGGACGGAGGGGGTGCAGGATTTCACGATCGTCATCGGGACCTGCCCCCGGGGACTCGATTTCCGCGCCCGGGACGGCCAACCGGTCCAGATCATCGTTCTCTTCGTGATCCCGAAGAAACATTCCAATCTCTACCTGAGAACGCTCGCGTGGTTCCTGAACCATTTTCACGAGGCGGAGCGGGTCGAACGGGTAGCCGCCCTTTCCACGCCGGAAGAGGTGATTTTCGCGCTGGGCGGAAAGGAGACGTCGGCCGGACCGAACATTTTCAAGGCGTGTCCCTTCACCGTGACCGCCCGGACCCCGCTCCGTTCCGTTCTCGCCCTGATGGCGGAAAACAGGCTGGAAGCGATCCCGGTGGTGGACGAGCAACAGGCGCTGGCGGGAGAGGTGACGATCGGAAAGCTTTTCCAGGAGGGCGATATCGAGACCCTTCTCAAATCGGCGGGAGACGCCCCCGTGGAACCGTTCGTCACGACCGACGGGTACTTCGCGGTCGAGGGAGATCCTTCCGCCGGGGAACTGGCAAAGGAGCTGTCCGGCAGGGGGGTTGGCCGGGCTTACCGGATCGACGACGGCCGTCTTCGCGGAATCGCGACGCTCGCGGACCTTCTTCACCTTTGCTGGAAAAAGGGATAGCCGGAGCATGTCGGAATCGAACCGGTCTCCCGCACTGGTCCATTACCAGAAGGGGGCGACCGCGTTCCAGAAGGGGGACCATGAGGGGGCGCTGGAGCATTTCCTCAAAACCGTGGAGATCGACCCCCGGTTCCACCGGGGATGGGCGTACCTCGGAATGGTCTACCACCAGCAGGACAGGATCGACGAGGCGATTGAGGCGTACCGGAAGTGCATCGAGGTCAACCCGGATTACCACAAGGCGTTCAACAACATCGGAGAATTGTACCGCCGGAAGGGCATGCTCGATTACGCCGCCATGGTTTTCAAGATGGCGACGGAGCTTCAACCGAAACAGGCCCACTACCGGTACAACCTGGGGATCACCTACCTCGAGATCGGCATGCTCCCGCAGGCGGAAGAGGCGCTGACGGCCTCCTTCGAACTGGACGAGAGCGACATCGACATCGCCACAGAACTGGCGCAGGTGCAGTTTCACCGGGAAAAGTACGACGATGCGACCCGGACGCTGACGTGCTTCCTCGAGGTGCAGAAGGAACATGACCGGGAACCGGAGATCCGGGCACGGTTGACGATGTTGAAGCGGAAGAAGGAGGAGAAGGAGCGGAACGCCCGGGACGACGAAACGAAAAGAATCGAGTAGCGCCAACCACGAAGCCACGGAGACACAAAGTTTCGGATTGTTATCGGCGGGGACATCCCGGACCGGCTGGAAACTCCAAAATTCTTCTTCGAGTCTTTGTGGTTACCGGGCCCCGGCGCGGTTAAAATCCCGGTCCCGCCAGATCTGCTTGTACCGTTCCACGAACTTGTGCAGGTCCTTCCCCGGTTCCTTTTCTTCCAGGTCCTTGATGTAGGCGAAGGAACGCGCGGCGGTCTGGTCGTCGGAGAGGTGAATGGCGAGCGCGCCGAGTTGGTAGACGGCGCGGTAATGGACGAGGCCCCTGATCTCCACCTCGAAGGCGCGGCGGAAATATTCCAGCGCCGCTTTTCTCCAGGTCAACTCCCGCTCCGCCTGTTCCTGCTGGCGGGCGAGTTGGGCCGCCTTCAGGGAATGGGTTCCCAGCCGGACAGCCTCGATCGCGTGGGCCCGGGGATCCGCGTTGAAAATCAGCGTCGCGGAATGGATCGCCAGTTTCAGGCAGACGATCGCGTCGTCGATGGAGCGGGGGAAGGCCTTCAGGTCTTCCGCCTCCCCGGCCATGGCGACCCGTCCGGCGCGCGCCCTCCGGACGAAATCGATCACGCCCGGCTGGGGTTCCCACGTCTGCGCGGCGCGCTCCGTGATGAACTGCTTCTCCTCGTTGGAACTGAAGGCGCACTCCGGGCAGACGATGATTTCCACCCGGAGGACGTCCCCGAATTGCCCCGCGGAATCGGTCGCCTCGTAGACCGGGATGTCGAAGAACTCGTCCCACCGTTCCACCTTTCCCCGGACGGTGGGATAGAGCCGCTTCCAGTCGAAGGGTGTGTCGCAAAACCGGCAGGTGTAGGTTTTGGTGTAGAAGAGTCCCTCTCGTTTCTTTCCCGCCATGGTTCTTATTATACAGACTCGATCCCGGCTGTCTGCAAGCGACTTTCGATTTCAGAACGACCCTGCCCGGCGCAATCTTGACTCGTCCATGGGCAGGTCGTACGCTGTCGATCGAGATTTACGGGGTGGCGTAGCCAAGTGGCCTAAGGCGGGAGTTTGCAAAACTCCTATTCGCCGGTTCAAATCCGGCCGCCACCTCCCTTTGCGAGAATTTACCGGCCGAGTGGCGGAACTGGCAGACGCAAGGGACTTAAAATCCTTTGGACCTTCGGGTCCGTGCGGGTTCGACCCCCGCCTCGGCCAATTTCCCGGTCAGGACCGGCGCCGCATGCGCGGTTCGATGACGAACGAGGGGGATTTCATCGCGGGAAGCGACAACCCGCTGAGATCGTCCAACCCCTTTTCCGATTTCCCCTTCCCCTCCACGAGATGGCCCACCCCCGGCTCCATGTCGAATTCCGCGTTCAACCTTTGGAGAACCGGTTTGAGCCATTTCGAGGGAAAGCGGATTCCCAGCTTGAGCCCGGCCATTCCGTGCAGGAACATCGCGTGTCCCTCGCGCGCGATCCCCGCGATGAGCACCGGGGCCCGGGAGGCGAGCGGGGAACTCAGGAGAAGGGAGGTGATCACGGGAACCGGCTGGCATTTTCCGCTGACAGAGAGGGTGTCGCCGAGACGGTTGACGTACGTGCGCCGGGACTCCGGGATCCAGAGCGGGGGGGCCGTCCTGTGATCGGAGCCCTCCCAGTACCGGAGGAAAAGATCGATGCCGTAATCATGAAGCGCAGGAACGACCATCAACCGGACGTCGCAGGCACGCTGTAACCGGGGAACGACCTTCACCGCTTCCTTCTCGTCACGGGCAACGACCAGTCCCGCCCCGCGGTATTTCCGGAGGGGGAGACAGGCGGTTTCCTGGATCAGTTTCTTCGGGAACCCGTTGAGGAATTCCCGGTCCGCCCCGACCAGGAGCGGGTCGACGGCGCACCCCGAAAGCAAAACGGATGATTTGGCGGTCACCGCCTTTTTCCTCTTCTTCGCCATCCAGGGAAGAAGATAACACCCGGTCCTTTTTCTTTCCACCCTAAGTGCCTGTCCGGGAGTCGTTCATTTTTGCCCTTGACATGAAATGGGCAAGATCGTATAAACCCACGCCTGTGGTGGCGGGGTGACCTGTATGAATGGGCCGGAGGCCCGAAAAGAGGAGATCATATGGTTACCCAGTGTGAAATTGCCCGGCAGACCGGGCTGGACGTTTCTTCCGTAAACAAGATTCTCAACCGTCGGAGCGGCCCGGTTTTCCGGGGCGATACCGTCCGGAAGGTCTTCAAGGCGGCCCGGGATCTCGGGTACGATCTCGACAGGCTCAAGCATCATCACAGGCGCACCCATCCTCGCCTTCCCGTCACAGTGGAAACCGACCTTGCCATCTACAGGAAGGACGGAAACCTCTTCGACCGCGGCTCCGCGAAGATCACCGATCTTTCGCTCGGCGGCGCGCTGGTCTCGGACGTCTCCCTTCCCCAGGGCGCGTTGCCGCTCGATCCCTTCATCGTTCGCCTCAATCCCCGGACACGCCCGCTCAACGAAGTGGAACTGAAGGGGGAGATCGTCCGAATGGAGACGAATGGACGGATGAAGTTCGGCGTCCGGTTTCTCCCGATGGAAAAGGAAGATCTCCGCTCGTTGGAGAAGGCGATCGAGAGGTAAGAAGTCGCCGGAAAGAGTGGCCTTTTCCGCGTGACCGTGTCATAGTTTCCCCGGATCCATGACACGGAAATATGCCCTGTATGCGCTCGCAATCATCTTCTTCGCGAATTTCCTGAACTACCTCGACCGCATGCTGATCAGCGCGCTGGAGAAACCGCTCATCCAGTCTCTCCAGCTCACGGGCACGGAATTCGGGCTTCTCTGGACGCTTTTCACATTCGGGTACATCCTCTCTGCCCCCTTCGTCGGGTTTTTCACCGACCGCTACCGGCGCACCATGATCCTGGCGATCTGCATCGTAATCCTCAGTGCCGCGACCATGGCGTCCGGCCTCGCGCAGACAAAATTGACCCTGTATGTCTCCCGGTTTTTCCTCGGGGTGGGGGAGGCGGGATGCCTGATCATCGGGCCCACGCTGATCTCCGATTTCTTTCTCCGCCGGTTCCGCGGTCGCGCCCTTTCGATCTTTTACCTGGGACTTCCGCTGGGGGGAACGGCCGCGTACACCCTCGGAGGCCTCTTCGAAAAATACTTCTCCTGGCGGGAAGCCTTTTTCTACGCGGGCATCCCCGGGATCCTCCTCGCCGTTTTCGTCGCCATGCTCCGGGAGCCCCGGCGGGGAAAGGGGGAGGGACAGGAGACTTCCCAGAAGATCCGCGGCCTGAAACCGTACATGAACCTGCTCCGGACGAAGACCCTCATGTACATTATTTTCGCCGAAGCGTTCGCCGTGATCATCATCGTCCCGATTCTCCACTTCGGGAAGGGCTTCTTCGAGGAGGCGCGCGGACTCGATCCCCTGCAGGCCTCGTTAATGCTCGGCATCATCGCGCTGGTCGCGGGAGTGTTGGGAAGCCTCTCTTCGGGGATCCTCGGCGATTACCTTTCCCGAAAAATGAACGGCGCGTACGCATTCATCGCGGGCGTCTGTTACTTCCTGGGTCTCCCCTTCCTGATCGGAAGTTTCTTCGTCTCGGCCAACTGGCTCTTTTTCCTGATGCTGGGCGTCGGTTGTTTCTTCTACTTCATGTGCATGCCCGCGGTGAACACGCAGATCGCGAACGTGACTCATCCGAACCAGCGTGCCATGGCGTTCGCGCTCGCTATTTTCGCGTTGCACCTTCTCGGAGACATGCTGACGCCGCCGGTCTTCGGGATGATCAGCGATTCCCTCACGAAGAAGTACGACCCCGTGGAGGTCCGGAACGTCCGGGTCGTTCTGCCGGAAGATTCACTCAAAGAGGGGCCGGTCAGACGCTTCCAACTGCAGTACAAGTCGTACGGGGAGGAGGAAACCGAATCCTCCCACGGTGAGAAATCCGCCCGCGAGCAGTGGGTGCCCCTGCCGGTCCTGGGGGGTGATGCGGAATTCCACTCCAAATCGGGATGGTTCTCCGCGCGAAACGCCGAGATGCGGTTCGAGGTGGACCCGGTCCGGACCACCCGGATTCGCTGGCTCCAGGATACGGGGGGAGGGCCGGCGGCGCATCCGAACCAGGCGCGGGTGCGGGAATTGGAGGCGTACCCGCCCACGAAGGGCGTCGATCCCTGGCCGGTCGTCTGGACCCGGACCAGCAGTGGTTCCGGGGAAGAATTTCTCGCCGATGGGGATCTCGAGGGGGCCGCGTGGGAAAGTGACGACGGACCCGGGGAACATTCCGCGCAAATCGTCTTCGGGTTCCCCGGAAACGGGCGAAGATTGACCTTCCTTCTCTTTTCCATCTTCATGATCGTCTCCTCCGTCGTCTGTTTCATGGCAAGGAGGCACGCCGGCCGGGACACCGCGCGGGTGATGGAAAGTCTCACCGAGGAGGAGAAAAAATCCGACTGATCCAGGCCAAATTGGCCGATATTGTTGAACGATGGTCGGTTCTCTGCCGTTTTTGGCGATTTTTGCCCTTCTCGGTCTTCAGGATCCTGCCCCCCACGAGGAAAAGGCCCTGGACGTCCGTGTGCGGGCCGTTTTCCCCTTCCTGAGCGGGGATCTTTCCTCCACGGACAACGATATCCGGGGAGCGACGCTCGACGTAGAAGGCGATCTCGACTTGGAGAGTCCCGGCGATTCCGCGGACCTGATGATCTCGGCGCTGGTCTTCCCCTGGTTCCGCATTCACGCCGAGTACTGGGTCTCCCGCTTCCAGGGAAGCGACATCGCGGACGAGAGCTACTTTTTCGGCGGATCTTTCTACCCGCAAACCGCCCGGGTCGACACCGATCTTGAAATGCACATCGGCACCCTTATGGGGGAATACAACGTCCTCCTCTATCGGACACCCAATTGGCGGGCCGAAATCGGTCTCGAAGCGGGTCTCGGCATCATCGGCATGGATATCGAAGTGGCGAACAGGTCCGCTCTTCCTTCCTTCACGGAGCGTCAGCGCTTCGCGGCCCCGGTGCCGTTGGTTGGGCTGTACGGAAAACTGGAAGCCTTCTCGAACGTTTCGCTCGAAGTCCGGCTGAAAGGGACGAGCGTCAGGGGGTTCGACGGCGCGGATATCACGTTCCTGAAAGGATCCGTGGAGTTGCAGGCCGCCCTTTTCAAGGGGGTGTACATTTCGGGCGGGTGGCATTTCCTGATAAACAGCGGGAAGGTCGAGCCGCGGGACGACGAGGAGATCGACTACGATTTCACCTTTAACGGCCCCTTCTTCTCCTTCGGGTATACCTTCTGACGAAAGAAGGAAGCATGAACCTTTGGACACCCCTGTTTTTCCTGGCGGGGACACTCCTTGCCCACGGACAGGATGGGGATGAATTTACCGGGGCGCGTGCCCGCGCCTGGTTTGCCCAGCTCAACGGGCAGATGCAGACAGCGGACATCGAGCTGGGCACCGATATCTCCCTCGACGGGGATCTCGGCTTCGGCGGCCGGGAGATTCTTCCCGACTTCACCGCGTGGGTCAATATCCCCTTTCTCCCCGTACTGGACCGGGTCAACTTCGCCTACTGGCTGGGCGATTTCGAGGAGACCGAAACCCTGGAACGGACCCTCACCTTTGGGAACCAAACCTTCACGCTCGGAACGGATCTCGATTCCCAGGTCGAATTTTCGCTCATGTCCCTCTCCCTCGAACACTTCCTGCTCACTTCGGGAAACCGGGACCTGGGTTGCACGATCGGACTTCTCCTGGGAGTGAAATTCGTGGAAGCGACAGCCCTGCTGGAGGCGAAAGATTTCGGGATCCGGGAAAAGCAGGAGATGACGGCGCCCTTCCCTGTCGTCGGCGTCCACTTCCTCGTGCACATGACCCAGTGGGTCACGCTGGAGATGGAACTGCTCGGCTCCGGCGGAAAGTACGGGAGCCTCGGGGGAACGTACTTCGAATGGTTCCTCGAAGCCTCCTACCGTCCCCTCGATTGGATCCACGTCGGCATCGGGTACAAGGCGGCGCTCTTCGGGATGGAGGACGACTCGAACGACGGGTTCGAGGCGAAGATCCGCCTGGACGGGCTTTTCTTCACCGTGGGAATCCAGTTCTGATTCATCCGTGATGCGTACTTTCCTTTGGACGTATCAGTCTCGCCGGAGCTATCCGCGAAGGAGAGCGACGAGAGTCCACCCCGGGAACTCATCCCCAACGTCTTTGGCGTAAAAGGAATAAGTTTGAGGTTCCAACTTCCGAAGCAACCCTACCGGCCGCGCCGGAGCAGAACGAAGAGGAAAAGGGGAAGACCGAGCAGAAGGAGATGGCCCTGCGCGTTCCCGGGCGTGAGGGGAGCGCCGCATCCGCCGCCACTTCCGCCGTTCGTCACGGGCGTCGTCCCCTGGAACGAGCCCTGGATCTGGGAAGTCTTGACGGTCACTTCGAGCCGTTCGGGGTTCAGGATGTCGGTCGCCACGGGGGTGTCCGCCCGGACCCAGACCCAGTTGAGGCCCGAGTCGATCGGCGAATGGGCGATCACCGTTCCGTTTGTCGCCTCGTAGGCCGACGCGGTGGGCATCCGGAAACGGAGCGTGACTTCGTACGACCGCGAGAGACCGCTCAGGATTTCCGCCTTCCGCGTATCGGGTTCGTGCGGATCCGGGTCGAGATGTTTCAGGTACAGGTTCCCGGTGGGAATCGACTGGAAATCCTGGTTCAGGTAGACCGTGTCGACGATCGCCTGGTTCTCCACCTTCACGACGGTGTATCCCCAGTACTCGCCCGAGGATCCGGCGGTGGTCACCATCCGGTAGGTGGTATTGTTGTCCACCTTGATCTTGTCCTCATGGTTGTGCCCGATGAAGACCATGGGAAGAAGCGCGTATTGCTGTCTCAACCAGTCGGCCGTCGCCTGGGTGTTCCAGGTCTGGGAGAAATCGTCGAAGCTCCCGGTCGTGATGAAGTCCCAGATGCGCTGGAGAATCCAGGTGAACATCCCGAAACTCCCGTTTTCCCGGTAGGGGCCGAGAGGGCTGTGGTGCATGTAGGGGACCACGTTTCCCTGCGCCCCGGCCGTGTCCACGGCGATCCAGTCCATCTGCTCCTGCGAGAGGTCCCCCCCGTGGTTCTCGTTGACGACAAGGAAGCTGTCCCGCCGGTCGGGGGAGCCGTCGAAGGAATTGACCGCCTGCAGGTGCACCCCGCCGAATTCGAAGGAAAAATAGTTGGGACCGAAATATTTCCGCCAGTGCACGAGACCGTCCCGCTTGGGGCATCCGAACCCGAGAAAGGTCCGGTTCACCACGGTCGCCATGCCGTCGTGGTTTCCCGGCGCCATGAAAAGGGCGAATCCCGCGTCCTTCCACGTATTCCAGGCGCCCTCGTATTCGTAGTCGTAGTCCATGCCGAACGTGACGTCGCCGAGCACGATGACGAACGTGGGATTCAGCGCCCGGATTTCCTTCTTCATCTGTTCCACGATGGTGAAGGAGTCGTAGTTCCCGGTGCTGTAGTTGCCCGGTTGGAGCATGCCGCGCGGATCGTTGAACTGCGGATCGGCGACGATGATGAAGGTGTAGGTGCCCGTCTCCTCCGGGACGATTCGGACGGAATTGTACTGAACGTCCATGATCGACTGGGAGGGGATGGCGACGTGCAGGTTGTACATGTCCTCGGGAACGTTTCCCGGAACCTGGTAGGTCACGTGGTAAATCGAGTGGACGGAATCGTAAACGATCCCCGTCGTCGGAAGGGACCATGAGAGGGTGGTCTCGCCGATCGTGGGGCGGAGGGCGAAGTCGAAAGCGGCGGTCGACCCGGCGTCGTCGATCCAGATCCACGCCGTTCCCTTCCCGCCCGGTTCGAGGATGGTGGGGCATCCGAGGGTGGGATACTTGATGTGCGTGATCTTCCCGCCCGCAGGGTTTTCACCGAGATACTTCTGGTCGCCAATAGAGACCAGGGGATCGTCAGACGCAAAAGAAGTCGCGCAAAGACCGATCCAAATCGCCACCACCCAGGCAATTCTCGCCATATCGCCGCCCCCTGTTCCGTCCCGTGTCCGTACCCCCCCCTCGACGGGACGATACAAAAATAATGCATAATGAATTCGCTCGAGTCAAGAAGACCACAACCCATATGGGATGCAATGGGTTGGACGCTGTCATGACCCCGAACGTATTGGTACACTCCGACCCATGAGACTTATCGTCACGGGAAGCAACGGGCAACTTGGAAAATCGATCCTGCGCGCGAATACCGAAGCGACGATCCACGGAATTCAGCGTCCGGAGGTCGATATAAGGGACGAGAAGGCGGTTCGGAAAACGATCGAATCCTTCCGCCCCGACGTGATCATTCATGCGGCGGCCCTGACGAACGTCGAGTATTGCGAAGACCACGAAGAAGAAGCGCGGGAAATCAACGTCGCCGGGACGGAGAACATCGTGCGCGCGGCCGGCGGAGCCCATATCGTATATCTCTCCACGGAATATGTCTTCGACGGAACGGCGGGACCCTACTCGGAAGAAGACGTCCCCCACCCCCAGTCGGTCTACGCGAAAACCAAGTACCAGGGAGAGGTGGCCGTTCGCGCGGCGAAGGACTCGGCCGTCGTCCGGACAACCGTGGTCTACACCTACGAGGAAGGTTCGAAGAATTTCCTCATGCAGACGCTTTCCGGAAGGCTCGACCGGTTTCCGACCGACCAGGTTTCCAACCCGACCCTCACGGAGAACCTGGCGGAGGCGACGCTGGAAATCGCCCGGAAGAAAATTCGCGGGACGTACAACATCGTGGGCGCCGACCGGGTGGACCGCCATCGTTTCGCGCTCGCCATCGCGGAGAAGTTCGGCCTCGATTCTTCCACATGGAAACCGGTTTCGACGGCGGACCTGCGACAACGCGCGCCCCGCCCCCTCGACTGCGGGCTGGTGATCGACAAGGCCCGGCGTGACCTGGAGACCCGCCTCTTTACCCTGGAAGAAGCTCTCGATTTCGCCTGGCGAAAATCAGGACGGGAATGACGGGTACACCTTCCGGCCTCTTCCCTGTATAATCGTCCGCGTGAAACCGAAAAAGAGGCGCCATCTCCGGAACCGGGGCATTCTCTTCCTGGGAATCCTCGTTCTCCTCGGAACAACCTACTTTTCGGCGCGGGAAATCTTCCATCGCGTTTATGTCCTTTCCCTGACCCAGGAAATGCTCAACGAAATCGTCTCCGTAAGAATCGAATCAATCGGAGGGATCCGGGCAAACCTGGACGGGGAAGTGATCCTGAAGGATACGGAAGCCTTCACCTACAGGAACGGGGAGCGGCGTCTCTTCTACCGGGCAAAATCGGTCACCCTCTTTCTCAACGGTTTCCCCGGGAGCACGGACCGCCTCCGACTTCTCGGGGTGGAGCTGGAGGAGCCTGAAATCCATCTCAGAAGGGATCGGGAAGGAACCTGGAACGTGTCGTGGGCGCTCAAACCGCCCCCTTCGAAACCTTCCCGGGAGAGGGAGGAATCGGAACCGTCCGAACCGGCGGGTCCCCCGGAAGAACCGAAAGAAACCTTCCCCCCGGAAGGAATCCGCATACGGAAAGGAACGATCCATGTCGAAATCGAGACGGCGTCTGGGGAAACCGTCTCCTGGAGCATCCACGAGGTTACGGCGGACCTGGAGAAGAAGGGTGCGAGCCTCTCTCTTCATCCAATGGAGGGGACTTTTTACGGGGGACGCTTCCAGGCCCGGAAAGCGGAGTTCGTTCCGGGAGCATCTTTGCAGGCAAATATACAAATATCGGTTACGGGAGCACGTGTGGAAGAGTTGTCTGCTCCCCTTGCCCTCGATCCGCCTGCCACAGGCACGTTGGATGCGGTAATCAGCCTGACGACAAGCCCGAATCGGACGGAATCCCGACCGATAGCGGCAGGCCAGATCGAAATTCGGGATGCGGACCTCTGGGAATTGCCCGTATTCTTCCAGGTCCTCTCCGTCCTCGCCTTGAACCCGGTGGCTGAGCGGAAAATAGATACGGCCAGCATCCTTTTTACGATCGAAAAAGACCGAATCCGGATCGACCAGATGGATTTCCTTGGATTTCCCGTATCCCTCTTCGGAGAAGGGGAGATGGGTGTGGCAGGAGACGCCCTTGACGTGGTTTTTATACCAAGACTTGGCAGGAAAGGCCTCGACGACCTGCTCCCAATCATCGGAACGCCGATTCAATGGCTGCTAAACGTGGCAAAAGGGATATTCGTGCCGCTTGTTCTGCAAGGTTCCTTCTCTAAACCAGAAATTTCGGTCAAACCGGGTTACAATGTAGCAGCTCCAATTCGAAATCTGATCAAAAAGAAGAGAAGCCAATGATATCAGGAGCACATAACATACAATCCATGCTCCCAACACGTTACAACGGAAGAATAAAGCTGAACAATACAGTAACAATCATTATGGGAGCATATAAGACACTTAAATATAGTTAACATATGCTCCCAACAACAAAACATAGAAAACCAGCGGCACAAGAGAAAAAACGGCTCGCGATCACACTAAAATCACTTTATCGGACGTACGGGAAAGCGGAATGCGCATTGGTGCACAAAAACCCTCTCGAGTTGTTGATTGCGACGATTCTCTCCGCGCAATGTACAGACGAGAGGGTAAACAAGGTTACCCGGGAACTTTTCCGGAAATACCGAACACCGGGAGAGTACGCCAAAACCTCGACCATCCGACTGGAGAAGGCCATTTATTCCACCGGATTTTTCCGGAGCAAGGCGAAGCACATCCAGGGGGCGTGCCGAAAAATTTGCGCCGACCACGACGGGAACGTCCCGAATTCCATGGAATCGCTCGTCCAGTTACCGGGGGTGGGACGAAAAACCGCAAACGTGGTATTGGGAACCTGGCACAAAAACCCCAGTGGTGTCGTCGTCGATACTCATGTGCGGCGGATTTCCCGAAGACTGGGGTTGACCCGGAACGACACCCCGGAGAAGATCGAGAGAGACCTGATGGAGGCGCTTCCGAAGAAGGATTGGATTCAATTTTCCCACATGGTCATCTGGCACGGCCGAAAAATTTGCACCGCCCGAAAACCAGGATGCCCCGAATGCCCTATAGTAAGTGTATGTCCCTCCGCGGAATTATGAACCGATGTTCCACGTGAAACGAGGCGAAAAAGCATGAAACTGCGAGAAATCTCCGTTGAAAGCGTTCTTTCCGGGAAAAACTGGACCCTGGACCCGGAAGGGGACGGAATCGAAAACCACCCCGTAATAGAAGCGGACCAGTTCCAATCGACGGACCAAGGCCTCTTTTCCGCCCTCGTCCAGTTCGCTGACAAGTCGATTCATCCCGGCCTGGTGGTAAAAGCCTTCGCGCAGGGAGGGGACGAACTGGATCTCTACGTTCATACGAAGTTTGGCTGGATGAACCTGCAGGAGCAGGGTTTCATGCGGGCGGCGGGGAAGTATTCCCACGAACTCTTCCCTTTCGACTACTTCGTGGCAAACCCTTGGAAAGGCGGTCCCTCCCCCGAACCGGATACGGATTCCCCCCACCGGAAAGCCTTCCAGACGTTGACCGCACAGGTGGACGCGACCTCGGCGAACCTCGGGTAACTCAGGCGTCGGAGAGACCGAGTCGGTCGAGGATACCGGCGAACTGATCGTCGCTGTACCATTCCACCGAAATACGTCCGCCACGCTTCTTCGTTTCCAGGCGAACCCGGGTTCCGAAGAAATCGGTCAATTTTCGCTCCAACTCTTCCATGTAGGCGTCCCTGGTGTGGGGCGCCGAAGGAGATTCCTTCTCCTTGAGCCGTTTTCGGCCGGAGAGGATTTTTTCGACCGTTCGGACCGACAGACCCTCCCGGATGATCCGGTCCAGGAGCGTCTTCCGAAGGGCGAAATTATCGGTCGACAGCAGTGCCCTTGCGTGTCCCATGGTGATTGTTCCACGTGAAACAGCCTCGCGGATCTCCGGGGAGAGATCCAGGATCCGAAGGTGATTCGCCACGGAGGAGCGGGAGAGACCGACCGAGTCCGCCACCGTTTCCTGCGTCCACCCGTGATCCGTCATCAGGCGCTGAAAGGCGAGCGCCTTTTCGACGGGATTCAGGTCTTCCCGTTGCATGTTTTCCACCAACGCCAATTCGAGCATCTTCCGGTCGTCGACATTGCGAATCGCGACGGGAACGGTTTCGAGACCAGCGAGAAGGGAGGCGCGGAACCGGCGTTCGCCCGCCACCAATTCGTACCGGCCATCCTTTCGGCGAACCACGAGCGGTTGAAGGATGCCCTCCTTCCGGATCGATTCGGAGAGTTTCAGAATCCGATCCTCGTCGAAAACCTGGCGGGGTTGAAATGGATTCGCCGAGATCAGGTCGAGCCGAACCTCGTTTTCGACGGGGGCTTCCGGGGTCGTTTCCGGGTCGCTCGCGAGGAGCGCTTCGAGACCGAGACCGAGTCTTCGTTCTTTGGGCATGTTTCCCCTCTCTAAAATAATCTGGTAATATTATCGGCGGTTGGCGCGAAATGCTGAAGAAAAAGGGGTTCGCTCTTCCCGGGACCGGTTGGGCTGGTATAATCCCCGTGGAGGAGGAGTCGTACATATATTATGGGCCCCCTGAAAACCATCCACGCGGTAAGCCGGTCCACCTACCGGGATATCGTCGGAAAACCTTTCTACTACGTCATCCTCTCCCTCCTCGCGGGCATCATCGTGTTTTCCAAGTTCATCACCCTCTTCACCTTCCACCAGGAAACCAACATGGTCCGCGAAATGGGAATCGCCTCGATCACCTTCTTCGGTTTCCTCGTTACGCTCGTCCTATCGGGAACGCTGGTGACCCGGGAACTGGAAAACCTCACCGCGGTCACGATCCTTTCCAAGCCCATCTCGCGAGCTTCTTACCTGCTCGGAAAATTCTTCGGACTGGTCCTCGCGATCGCTCCCGGGATCCTGGTCCTCGCCGGCGTCCTCATCCTCACCCTCTGGTGGATGACCGCTCCCGCCGTTTTCGAAAGCGACGCGACCCTCTGGAAACTGGGACACCCCCCCGGGAACGTCGACCCCCTCCCCGTCATGATGCGCGGAGGGACCCTCGCCGGGGAAATTTCCGGATGCCTCCAGGTGGAATGGAAACACGCCCTCCAGGCGAACGGAGTCCTGGTGCTCCAGGGCGCGCTCCTTTCCTTTTTGCAGGGGGCGATCCTGGCAGCCGTCTGCATTTCCCTCTCCGCTTTTTTTCCCGTCCTGGTTTCCACTTCCGCAACCGTCGCCCTCTTCCTTCTCGGAAACCTCTCCGGCTACATGACGGCCTCCGTCGACGCGTGGAACATCGCCCTTCTTTCCCACCTAGCGACCGTTTTCACCCACCTCCTCCCCAACCTCGGGTACTTTAACTTGCAAACATACTTTAGCGAGGGTAGGATCATTTCGAGCCAGTACTTGGGGCTCACATTGCTCTACACATTCTTGTATTGTTTCGCTGTGTTTTTGCTGTCCTGTGCCGCATTCCGGCGGCGTGAAATCCGCTGAAGGATGGGCCCGGTGGGGAAGCCGGGGCCGCCTGCGGGACCGCGGTTGAAGATACAACATGAAATACGGGATTCTCGGAGACATCCACGGCAATCTTGAGGCACTCGAAGCGGTCCTCGAGGAAATGGACCGGAGCGGCGTCGAAAAATACATTTCCGTGGGCGACCTTGTCGGGTACGGGGCCAACCCGTGCGAAGTCATATCCCGCGTCCGTGAAATCGGCGCCACCGTCGTCGCCGGCAACCATGATTTCGCCGCGGTCGAAAAACTGAACATCGACTTCTTCAACACCTACGCCCGGGAAAGCGCCCTCTGGACCCGGAAAACTCTTTCGGAAGAGGACAAGGAGTTCATCCGGACCCTGAGGTTGGTGGAGCAGGAAGCCAACTTCACCGTCGTTCATTCCACCCTCTACTCCCCGGAACTTTTCGAATACATCCAGACGTCGTACGATGCCCATCTCGCCTTCGAACAACAGACGGCGCCGCTCTCCTTCATGGGCCACTCCCACGTCCCGGTCAACTTCTTCAACCGGAAAAACGTTTCGTTCAACATGGAAACCGACGTACCGGTCGACGATTCGATCCGGACCATGGTCAATGTCGGGTCGATCGGCCAGCCGCGCGACGAGAATCCCGACTCGGTCTGTTGCATCTACGACACCGAGGAGAAGATGGTCCACATTACGCGGACCCGGTACGACGTCGAAAAGGCGGCGAAGAAGATCATCAACGCGGGACTTCCGGAAATCCTCGCCGAACGCCTCAAGTACGGACGGTAGTGATTGAATAACGCCTCCCCCGAAGCGCCCGCCCCCCCCCTTCCCACGCGCAACCCTCTCCGAAAACTCTACCACTGGATCCTCTCGTGGGCGGAACATCCCGGGGGCGCCTGGGCGCTCTTCTTCCTCGCCTTCGCGGAGTCCTCCTTCTTTCCCATCCCGCCTGACGTCCTGCTGGTCGCGCTCGTTCTCAGTCGGCGCGAAAAGGCGTGGAAATACGCGCTGATCTGCACCGCGGGATCCCTTCTCGGCGGATTGGCCGGATACGGAATCGGGTGGGGCCTGTGGGGGATCACGAAGGACTTCTGGATCGAGCACGTTTTCCGCGGGGAAAAGACCTTCCTCTCGGTGGTGAATACGTTCCACCAACACGACATGATGGCGATCTTCTCCGCCGCCTTCACGCCCATCCCCTACAAGATCTTCACCATCGCCGCGGGGGTCGCGGGAATCAGTCTCCCGGTCTTCCTCGTCGCGAGCCTCGCCGGCCGCGGGGGTCGGTTTTTCATCGTAGCCGCCATTCTTTACGTCCTTGGACCCCGCGCGAAAAAATTCATCGACCGGTGGTTCAACCTGTTGACGATTCTCTTCCTGGCGCTTCTGGTCCTGGGATTCTGGCTGATCAGTCGCGGGTAGCCCGGATCAGCGCTCGAGGATTTCCACGTCGTCGATGCAGACGAATCCCCGCGCGGAGCCCGGAACGTCCTTCTGGAAGACCCGGAATTCGAGGAGTTCCATCCGCTCGTGCCCGCCCAGTTCGACTTTCTTCGATCCGGCAAGGAGAAAGCGGACCATCGGGAGTTCCACCGACATCCACCGGTTGCGCTGATCGCGGGAGATGGTGATGTCGGTCATCAGCGCGCCCAATCCCCGGGGCAGGGCAACCTCGACGCGCACCCGGCGGGCGTTCGTCCGGCAGCGGAACCGGATCGTGTAATCCAGGTTCCACCCCACCCGTTGTTCCAGTTTCATCCGGACCGGGTGGAATTTCTTTCGCGGTTCGGACTGGAGAAACGGATTCTTCCCTTCCAGGATTTTCCCCGCCTCGACCGACCAGCGTCCCTGGGCCTCGTCCACGGAATCGCACGTGGCAAAAAAGAGGGACCGGCGCGTCGGAAGACTTCCTTCCAGGTCCGCTTCCACCCGGATTCCCCAGGAAGCCGTCCGCGACGATCCTCCGGCGTATTCCTGCCCCGCCGGGACCGTGACGACGGAACCCGTTTCGGCGTGAAGCCGGATCGGGTCCTCCAGGGCGAAAAGCGCCGCCCGGTCGTCCCGGACGGCCGCGGCGAAGCGCGATCCCGTTTCCCGGATCACCACCGCGCCCTCCCGGTCGTCCGAAAAAGTCCACCGGGAACGACCCTTCCCGTCGGGCGCGACGAGGACCTCGCCAGAGTGAAGCGCGAGCCACGTCGATTTTTCGTCGAGGGAACCGGCCAGAGTGAGCTCCGTTTTCCCGGCCAGCGCCACCGCGTGCCTCCCTTCGATGAGGAAGGCGGACGGGGATTCCGCCCGGATCACGTCTCCCTTGGAGACCCGGATGATTCCCCGGATTCGAACCCCCTTCACCTGGCCCGCCCTCCGCAGGGAGAGTTCTCCCGTGGGATTCAGGAGCGCCAGGCTTCCGAACCGGCGAACGATCGCCCGTTCTTCGGTGGGGGGGGAGGTCCGATCCTCCCTCGTGGATCGGGGAACCGGGGGTTTCTCCCCGGGCTCCGACAGGGGTTCCGGTTTCTCCGGAGCGATCTTCTTTTCCGGAACCTGGGGCGGCCGTTCCGGTACGGGGGTCTCGGCCATTTCGTTTCCGGAATCCTCGTCCCGGGAAGGAACGGACCCGGGGGTCGGGTTCTCTTCGGGCGCCTGTACGACCGGTTCGGAGGGTTCCTGCGAACGGTTCCCGGTCCGGGGAATGAGGAGGAAACCGAGGAGGGCGGTGACCAGGAGACCGGCGGCGGCCGCGGCGACTCTGACGGAAACGCGCGAACCCGGGACCGGTCGCATTCTTCTTCTCGACCGGCGCGCCGTACGACGGGGATGGGGCGTCGCGAGGATCTTCTCCTGCAGGCCGGAGGGAAGAAGTGTCAGCGGTTCCCGGGCGCAGAGCCGCAGGAGCGTCATCTCGCGGCGACAGGGATCGCAGTCCGCGAGATGCGTTTCGAGCTCACCGGTCTCCCCGGCCGACAAGCGGCCGTCGACCCCCGCGGCGATCTCTTCCGAATCCGGGCACAACAGGTTCATTCTTTCCTCATTCCTTGGGACACCCCGCACGGACACATCCGTACATCCTTCCTCACGACGTTTCCATGCTCTTCTGCAGGGCTTCCTTCGCGCGGGAGAGGAGCGGCGAGACGCTGTTGACCTCCACCCGGAGCATCTCCGCGATGGACTGGTAGGAGGCGCCGTCGAAGTAGAACATTTTCAGAAGCAGGCGGTCCCGCGGGGGAAGCCGGTCGAGTCCCTGGAAGAGTTCTTCCCGTTCCTCCGGCGGAAGGGTTCCCGATTCGTCACGGGGAAGCCGTTCTTCGAACGACTCTTCCAAGGAGCAATATTTCAGGGATCCTTTCCTCTTCTCGGTCCGGACATGGTTCAGGGCGTAGCGGGTCGTCACAGATGTGAGCCAGGTGCGAAAGCGCGCCCGCCCCTGGAAGGAGCGAAGGCGCCGCATCTTTTTCTCGCAGAGGGCGACGAAGACGGTCTGGACGACGTTTTCCACGTCCGCCTCCCCGGAAACCCCCAGGACGCGGCGAAGGGTGAACCGGGCGGCGGAGTAGACGGAGGGGCCGTATACTTTCACGAGGGATTCCCACGCCCGGGAATCTCCCCGGATACAGGAGTCGATCAGGTCCCGCTCGTCGTTCTCCAAACCCGCGATTTCCCCTTTCCGGAATGCGCGATCAGGATTTGAACCGGTCCGCCGTCAAATCGTGTTTCTTCATGAGGTTGTAGATGTGCGTCCGGTGAAGCCCCGAGAGGCGCGCCGCTTCGGTCACGCTTCCCTTCGCCCGTTCCAGCAGACGGGTGACGTAGGACCGCTCCGTATCCGCCTTGTAGGATTCGTAGTTGGGCTCGAAGCTCGTGGCGGCGATTTCCGGAACCTCCGGAGCGACCGCCTTGATCTTCAGCAGTTTCTGGGGAAGAAGGGGGGCGTCGATGTACTTCTCCTGGCAGAGCACGACGGCCTTCTCGATGATGTTGCGCAGTTCCCGGATATTTCCGGGGTAGTCGTACATCAGGAGGGCCTGCTTCGCCCGCGGGGTGAATCCCTCGATCGTCTTCCGGCTCTTCGCCGACAGGTGGCGCAGGATGGTGTCGGCGATCACCATGAGCGACTGCCGATTTTGCCGCAGGGGAACGAGGGTGATCTCCAGCACGTCCAGCCGCATGAAAAGATCGTGAAGGAACTTCCCCTCGCTCACCATCGTCTGGAGATCGCGGTTGGTCGCCACGATGATGCGCACGTCGGTTTTCCGGACAGGACCGCTCGAGCCGACCGGCCGGATTTCGCCGGTCTCGATCACGCGCAGGAACTTCGCCTGGATGGGGGGGGAGAGAAGGTGGATTTCATCGAGGAAGAGCGTTCCGCCATCCGCCTGCTCGAAGATGCCGATCGTGTCCTGGGTCGCCCCGGTGAACGAGCCTTTCGTGTGGCCGAACAACTGGCTTTCCGCCAGGGAATCGACCAGTTCCGCACAGTTGAAGGTGAAGAAGGGTTTCCCGATGCGCGGGCTGATCATGTGGAGAAAACGGGCGATTGATTCTTTCCCCGTTCCCGTCTCGCCCTTGATCAGGATGGAAGCGTCCGCTTCGGCGTAGCTTTCCGCCAGTTCCAGAATGTCCCTCTGCACCCCCACGAGGAGGAGCGGGGGCACGCCCAATTTTCGCGTCTCGCGATACAGGAACGCCTTCTTGAGGAAGATCGCAGCCTGGCTCACGATTTCCTGGACCACGTTCACGTCGTCGGCCGAGGGGCAGCTTCGAGTCCCGATCAACATCATCACCCCGAGCGCCTCCCCCTTGTACACGATCGGCACCGCGGCCGACTTCGCCGGTTTTTCCCCCGGTCCCGGGAAGTTCGGTTTCGGCTCCTCCATCGCCTCGAAAAGCCAGGCGGATTCCCGGGTTTTTTCCAACCGGAGGGGGAGGGGGTCTGTCTTGCCGAGGAGAGCGCCGGGTTCCAGCACCAGGGAATCGCCGTCCCGGAGAAGGCACCCGGTGGCGGCAACCTTGATGCGGCCCGTAATGATGCCGTGGAGCTTCCGGAAAAAGATCTCCAGGTCGGGCGTGTCCAGTTCGAGATCGATCTCCTCGTACCGGCCGTCCCCCCCGGAGGGATGGACGCTGATACGCGAATCGTATTTTCGGAAATGCTCCATGAGAGGCGTGACGAAGGGAATGGAGGAAAGAAGCGTCTTAAACACCTCCCCGGCCATCTCCTCGGGATTTTCCCACTCGAGCCGGATCACGGCGAGGGCGGAATCGTCTTCCCGGCGCAGGGCGATATTGGCGGCGACCCGGGTTCCGACGAAGAGCAGGTCCCGCTTTTCCCGGGTGATTTCCCGGTCGTCCACGCCGGGCATGTCGATGGAGGTGGCGAAGACCAGTTCCGGTTTCAGGGTGCGGCCCTCCGTGATCAGGATTTCATATCCGGATCGGTGGGTATGGGCGCGCAGGGCCGCCGCCCCGTCCGCTCGGGAAAATTCACGGCACTTTTCGACCAGGCGCGCGAAGGCGTCCTTGGAATTGACCGCGCCCGACACGAAGTTCAGAAGATCCAGGCTCGTTTTTTCTCCCACGGTATTCTTATTCTCCCTTCGTTTTGTTGATGAACCTGTCGGCCTCGGACGCGAGTGTCGCGTCCAGCTCTTTTGCCCGGCGCAGGGCCCGGAGCGCATCGGCGGTCCTGCCCGCCCGGAGGAGCGCGCGGCCGTACTCCAAGTGCGCCCGTGCCCGCCCCGGATCGAGGCGCAGGCCCCGTTCGAAACGGACAACCGCTTCGTCCACCTTGCCCCGGCGGAGAAGGATCATCGCCCGGATCAGCCAGGCGGAGACGTTTTCCCGGTTGAGAGAGAGGGCCCTCCCCGCCAGTTCGAAGGCGCGATCCGCCTCGTCCAGCTCAAGCAGCATCGAAGCGTAGTCGCTGATCGTTTTGTCGTCTCCGGGCTCCAGCCTCATGGATTCCCGGTAATGTTTCGCCGCTTTCCCGGTCTCGCCCCGGGAGTGGTACGCCCGGGCGGCGATGCTGTGGGCCACCACGTCGTTCCAGTCCCGCCCGAGAATCGCCTGGCATTCGAGGAGAGCGTCCTCCATCTGCTCAGTCCGCAGGAGAAGCAACGCCCGGCGACCGCGGATGACCAGGTCGTCCGGAAACTGGTCGAGGATCCGGTCGACGCATACCAGCGCTTCGGCGTATTGCCCGAGGGACTCATGGACGCTGGCGAGCATTTCCAGGACGCCCGTGGCGGGAATCCGGTCGAGGTCTCCCTGCAGTTCGAAGATCGTGGCGGCGAAATCCTCCCGCGCGAAGTACGCGAGGCTTCGCACCACGCGGGCGGAGGAAAAATCGGGCTGGAGAAGAAGGGCCCGGTCCGCGTAGAACAGGCAGAGGGAAATATCCCCCAGGAAGAGGTGGGCATAGGCGCGCCCGAAAAAGGCGTCGGCGTTCACCGGGTTGACGCCCATCACGCGCGTGAAGTTGACCACCGCGTCGTGGAAACGACCCTCGACCAGGTCGACGTACCCGCGCGCCAGGAACCGTTCGTCGAGGCGGGGGGAGGAATTGCTGGAGTAGGAGAGGGCGTTCTCGAAATCGACGCGGGCGTTCGCCCAGAACTTCTCCATAACCCGGTTCAGGGGAACTTCAGCGAGGAAAACCCCCTCCCGAATCAGGGGGACCAGTTCGGAATAGCGCGCGCGAAACCCGTGCAGGAAATCGAGTTTTCCCCGCTCGTACCACGCCGCGCTGTGGCTCGGCGAGAGCTCCAGGACCCGCGAGAGCCCGTCCTTCGCCTCGGCGAGAAGTCCCAGGTGAAGGCAGCATTTGGCCAGGAAGAAGTGCGCCTCGGCGAAGTCGGGGGCGCGTTCGATCGCCCGGGTGAAATCCTTCATCCCGTTCTCGTACCGTTGCCGCAGTTTTTCCGGCTCGAAACCGGGCAGATGCATGTAGATGCCCGCGTCGTGGTATTTCCGGAACCCCGCCTCGTAGTGAGGCCGGGCGGCGGCTATCCGCTTTTCCCTCTCTTCCTCCGCGCGGATCCGGCCGATCGTCTCCGCCTCCAACCGCGCTTTTTCCCGGACCAGTTCGAGTTCCATCCGGCACCGTTCCAATCCCCGGATCGCTTCGGGATACCCCTCTTCGATTACCAGGATCCTGCGGTATCGTTGCAGCGCGGATTCCCACTCCCCCTTCCCGCGATCCCGATCCGCCCGGAGCATCAGTTTCCGGAGGCAAGAGCGGACCCCCTCGAAGGCTTCCTGTCGATCCGGGTCCAGGGTGAGCACTTCCCGGTATTCCCGGATGGCCGATTCCCACGCCCCGTCCCGTTGAAATTGCCGGGCGTCTTCCACGCGATCCCGGATCCGCGATTCCTGGCGCCAGCCAAGAAGGAAAAAAGTAAGCCCCACCGCGACGAGGGCGACGGTGGCGGCGGTGGCGATGCGACCCCGGTGCTTCTTCCATTTTTTCGCCACGCGGCGGGCCCGGGTCGACCGTTTCGCCAGGATGGGATCGCCCGCGAGGTAGCGGCGAAGGTCCATCGCCAGGTCTTCCGCCGAGAAGTACCGGAATTCGGGATCCTTCTCGATCGCCTTCATCACGATCGCCTCCAGGTCGGGATCGATCGTGTCGTTGACCGCGCGGAGGGCTTCCGGCTCGTCGTGCAGGATTTTCTGGTAGAGATCGATCGTGGTCCGGGAGGTGAAGGGAAGCCGTTCTGCAAGAATCTCGTAGAGGATCACCCCGATCGAGTAGATATCGCTGCGGGGATCGATCTTCTTCACGTTTCCGAGGACCTGTTCGGGCGGCATGTAGTAGGGCGTTCCCAGGGCGGTGCCTTCCTTGGTCATGTCGAGCCGGGTGTCCGCCGCCTTGGCCAGGCCGAAATCGGTGATGATGGGCGTTCCGCGGTCGTCCACGAGAATGTTGGACGGTTTCAAATCGCGGTGGATCACCCCGTGCACGTGGGCGAAATGCACAGCGCGGGAGATCGTCTCCATCATCCGGAGACATTCCTTCCGTCCCAGTTTTTTCCGGCGAATGTGGTCGAGAAGGTCCAACCCCTCGATGAAGTCCATGCAGAGGTAGTGCAATCCGCCCACCTGCCCGACTTCGTGGATCGTCACCACGTTCGGGTGGTGCAGTTTCGCGGCGATCGCTCCTTCGCGATGAAGCCGCTTGATATAGTCGGCGTCGGCGTCCCCCTCCTTCAACACCTTCAGGGCCACCGTTCGGTCGAGCGTGGAATCGAACGCCTTGAAGACGATTCCCATGGACCCCCGCGCGATCTCGCCGAGAATCTGGAACTTGTCGAGGGTGGTCAGCGGAAGCTTGAAGTGAATCGTCGTGTTTCCGGAGTGCGGTCCGCGACGGACGGAGGGGGGCTTCGATCGGGTCTCCACCGCCTCGAGGCGCCCTCCGCAGACGGGACAACCCTCTTCCTCCAGAGAAACCCGGGAGGAAAGAAGATCGTACCGGTCGCACCCGGAACAGCGGGCCAGTTGTTTTTCCTGGTCCGACAATACTTCCTTCATCTGGGAAAGAGAGATGTATTCCTTTCGGAGCATCACCTCTCCGAGCATCGGCTCCACTTCGCCGGAATCTCGGATCTGTTCCCGGATACACTCCCCCAGTTGCCCGACGGTGATGAATCCTTTCTCGACGGCGATCTGCCCGAAGAGACCGGATTCGGAGAATTCTTTCTGCCGGCTTTCCTGTTCCCGAAGAAGCCGGTCGAGTTGGCTTGAGGTCAGGAACCCCTTCTCTCGAAAGAGTTCCCCGAGGGGACGGGGATCGAGCTGACCTTCCTGGATCTTTGTGCATGTCTCGAGGTTTTCGGGGCTGACCAGCCCCAGTTCCACCGCGATCATTCCCAAGAGAAGGTTATCTCTGTCCATGGTACTCCTGTCGAGATCCTTCGACAACCAGAGTGTCGAGCGCAAAATACATGTAGAGCGGAATCGACACCAATTGAGAAGCGGGAAAGTCTAGCAAAAGGCCCCTGTAGATTCAATTTATAATGGTTTTAAGGCCCTTTCTGTGGTCGCTTTTTAAATACCTTTGGCACGCCGTTTGCCCTACATCTTCATCCAGCGGGCACGAGCGTTTTGTCCAACCCCACACTTTGAGAGGTGTAGTGATGCGAATGGCGGGAAAAACAGTAGCGATCATGGCTTTGGTGGCAATCGCCGCGTGCGGTGGATCAACCACGAATTCGGGGCCGGCTTTGAGCGCCCCCTACCAGAACAGTTTTGATGCGGCCAATCCCCTGGACGGGTGGGTTTTCTACAATCCGGACGACCCGAACACGCCTCCGTCCGCTTCTCTTTCCACCCTCTGGGCAACCGACGGCGATCCTGCGGGCATGACGGGAAACCCGTACTACAGCGGTTCCGACAGCCTCAACTACAACAACGGAACCGACTACGCTGGCAACACCGTCGGCGTGGCCATCTCTCCGAAAATCGACGTGGCCACACTTACTTCTCCGATCCTCTTCTTCCGTTGTAATTACGAAACGGAGACGACAGGAACCAGCTACGACCAGCGGCACGTCAAGGTCGGTTACCTCGATTCCAACAACACGCCGAACTACTATATTGAGGAACAGCTCTCGACCAATCCCGGATCCACCAGTGCCTTGGATTGCTCGGCGATGGGAACCTGGCATTACCACGTGATCGCCCTCGATCCCACTTGGGGAGAAATCCACGTGGCTTTCGCTTTCGACTCCATCGACAGCTACTCGAACAATTACCCGGGGTGGTTCGTCGACGACTTCGCCATCGAGGAGGCCAGCAACCTGGCCAACCTGGTCGCCGGAACGACCGGTGGCACCACCGCCGGAACGACCGGCGGAACAACCGGCGGAACAACCGGCGGGACGACCGGCGGAACAACCGGCGGGACGACCGGCGGAACAACCGGCGGAACGACTCTTCTGAGCGCCAACTTCGACAGCGGTACCCCCACCGGATGGACGCTGTCGGGGACCAACGGCGTGGAATGGGCCGCGGACGACTCTCCCACGACCTTCCCCGGTGGAATCGCTTCGAGCGGCTCCGCCAGTCTCAACTACAACGACGGGACCGATTACGACAACAGCGCCCTGAATTCGGGCTCCGCCATCACCCCGGTCATCGATCTCACCGGTTATATCTCCGGGGAACTCACCTTTGCCTGCAACTACGACGTGGAAGCGGGCGCGGAAAGCGTGAGCTACGGGTGGGACAAGCGATCTCTCCGGATCACCCAGGTTGCTTCGAGCACCTTGGCCCTGGACGAACCCCTGGGAACGGACGCGGGAACCCTGGTCGGCACCTGCGACCAGCCCGGCAACTACCATACGCACACCGTCGCGCTCGATCCGAACTGGGATGAAATCAAGATCGAATGGTTCTTCGACAGCGTCGACAACTTCGACAACGAATACGCGGGATGGGCCATCGACGACGTACTCGTCACGGCGACCAGCGCAACAACCGGCGGGACGACCGGCGGGACGACCGGCGGGACGACCGGCGGAACGACCGGCGGAACGACCGGCGGAACGACCGGCGGAACGACCGGCGGAACAACCGGTGGAACAACCGGTGGAACAACCGGCGGTAATGGCGGTCAGCCGATCCAGATCACGATTTACGAAACCGGGTTTGACGACAGCGCGGAGATCACCGGATGGCTCTTCGAAGACGCCACGGGCAACAGCGCCGCGCTCGTGGCCGGAACGACAGACGTCGCGTGGGGAGCGGATGGATTGCCCTCCACTTTCCCCGGCGGAGCGTACGTTTCCGCACCCGACAGCCTGAACTACAACAACGACGTCGATTACGACAACGGCCAGGCGACCGCGGGAACCGCGATTTCCCCGGAACTCGCCCTGGACGGATTCATCGGCGCAACGGTGACCTTCACCTGCAATTACGAGGTGGAGGCCGACGCCTCCGACGCGAATTTCACCTACGGGGACCATCGGTACCTGAGGGTGTTCTCCTCCGGGACCTCCATACCGGTCCTCGAGGCGAAACTCGGAACGACCAACGCTTCCCCGCTCGTCGGCGACTGCGACGCGATGGGAACCTGGCATACGCACACCGCTATCCTCGACCCCTCGTGGGGCACCGTCACGATCCGCTTCTCCTTCGACTCGGGGGACGGGATCGACAACAAGTACGCCGGTTGGGCCGTCGACAACCTGATCGTGGTTGCCGAGCCGGGCGAAGGCGGCATGGGCGGAACAGTCAAGGGCGATGTCAGCGCGGCCCCGTCCGGCGGCAGTGGAAGCAGTAGCAGTTGCGGAGGCTCGATCGTTTCGGGCGCTTCGATCACGCTTCTCTTCCCCCTGTTCCTTTTCGGGATGATCCTCGTGCTCTTCCCGGCCCGGTCCCGGCGGACGAATTTCCAGGGAATTCAATCATGAACTTGACGCAGCGCGTCATCCCCTCTATACTCCCGCCACCTATGGCGCACTGCGTTAAAATTGGGAGTGCCCGGTAATGCGACGAGCCGTACCGTTGATCATCGGCGGCGTCGTGGGGACCGCCATTCTTGTCTGGGCCCTGTCTCTCCGAGACAGGGCCCGGACTCCCGTTTTGCCGGAGGCGAAGCCCTCCGCGGAAAACGGAACCCTTTCCCCGGTAAACCGCGAAACACTCCGCGCCCTGGCACGGGAACTTCCCGGGTCGGAGAAAGCCGGTCTCCGGGAGACGCTTCTCGGCCTGCTCCGCGAGGCGGCCCAGGCGTACCGCGAACGGGATTTCGAGCGTGTCGGAAAACTCTTGACCAAAATCACGGATCTCGGGTCCGGTATCCAGCGCCTGCTGGCGAAACGGATCCTGGAAACGGGTGACCAGGAGGAACAGCTCATCGGCGCCATCGCCCTGGAAAAAGTGGCGACGAAAGAGGTAACTCCCTTCGCCCTGGCCCTGGCGCAATCCGCGCTTCCGGACGACGTCCGGGTCATCGCGGTCCGACTCCTGACCCTCCACGAGGTGGCAAGGGCGGCCGGTCCCCTCGAAATCATTCTCTTCGGCCAGAAAATTTCAACCGAACTTCAGAAGCAGATCGTTCTCTTCTTCTCCCAAACCGGGAACGCGCAGGTCCTCGCCAAGGCGGCTGTCGCGCCGGAGGTGAAGAAGGCCATCCGTTTCCTCGCCGCGCGCACCCTGGCGGGCTTTGAAACCGAAGAGGCCGCCCAACTCCTCCTTGAGACGTGGAAAAGAACCTTTGTTCCAACCACCCGGCAGGCGCAGGCCAACAGCCACCTTCTCAGGGCGCTCGCCTCCATGGACGAGAAAATCCTCCGGACGGTCGTGCTTGCGTGGCTCGAAACGGAGACGGACCTTTCCCGGCGGAATTTCATCTTCGAGATGATCTCCAGGTCGGATCCCGTCTTCGCGCTGGAAACGCTCAGGAAGGCGCTGGAGACCGAAACCGCGCCGCAGGTACGGACGCAGGTGATCGCCGCGCTCGGAGCGGTGGGCGGGAAAGAAGTGCAGGAAATCCTGCTCGGCCTTTTCGGCTCCCCGGACAAGGACGAGGCACTTGCGAGCCTGAACGCGCTTCTCATGCAATCCAGCATGGAAGTCCCCTTCAAAGACCTGCTCGCTCTTCTCGGGGAAGAAAAGAACCCGGTGCACCGGACCGTCCTCTGCTCTCTCCTGGCCAAGTACGGTGAGACGCTCGACGACGATCTCGAAACCGCCCGAAACCTTCTGGCGGAAGCGACGGACGGAATGAATTCGGACGACCCCGCCGTTCGCGGCCTTTCCATCAACCTCTACGCCGCTCTCGCGCGGTACGGCGAGAACCCGGCAGAAAGCCTGATCGGCATCTACTCGGGACTCTCCACGAAGGAGCAGGCGGCCCACCCTGTGCTCTTCCAGGAAATCACGAAAAGGATCGATGATCCACTCGCCATGAAAATCGTCGAGACGACCCTTGCGAATCATGAATCCGCCTCGACGATCCGCTGGCAGGCGGCGAACGCCCTCTTTGATACGGGGGCCACTGCGCCGGTCTACAAGGCGATCGCCTCGGAGAAAAGCCCGGAAATGATGAACGCTTTCGTCGGAATCGCTCTTGCGAGGGGCGAGGACGACACTTCGAAGCGATTGACGGAAATCGCTGACGGGATGAAGGACTCTCCCGCCCGGAACGTATTGTTGGAACGTCTGAAGGTCTGGACAGCCAAGGACGAATTCCAGGTAAATTGACTTTTCTTTTTTGGACACATATTCGCAACCTTTTCTAGGAGGAGTGGCACCGTGATACGCAAATTGGGGATTGGTTTGATTGGAATGGTGGCCCTTGCGGGGTTCGCCACGGGGAACGTCACGAAGACGATTACCATCGATCCGGCGTCGACCACGTCGGACACGGAATGGTCTCTCATCGGGATGTCTTTCGGGTACGCGGGTCCAAGCGGGAACGCCGGCGTCTTCGCCAGCACCAGCGCGGTCGGCGTCTCGATCCTGCCCGGCAGTCTCAACCAGACGATGGAAGGCACCATCAACGTCAAGTACGACGCGCCCGGAGGGAGCAACTTCGTTCTCTGGACGAACACCATCGTCGGTCTTTCCTACTCCTACGCCAAGGAGTTCTCCGTCTTCGGGTTCGGCGGCGGGCAGATGGACAGCTACAACTGGCTCGACTACTCCCTCACCAAGGAAGTGGACGGCGTTCTGCAGGTCATCGTGAGCGGAACCGAATCCACCCACGCCGACAGTGACGCGAACGACAACTCCGACTCCCAGCCGCTCGTGCAGTTCTACACGGGTCTCGTGAACTACGGCACCTCCACGAGCATGGAGACCTGGGTGAGTTCGGAATCGTACATCGACGGCTCCCCGCTTTCGACCGGCGTGGCGAACGGCCAGGCCATCGCCCTGAACATCGGAATCGAGGTTTCCAGCAACGCGACCGGAACCCTGCCCCCGACTTCCGGAACCACGGTCACGATCTTCGAGTCTTCCTTCGACGATCCGGCCACCATCGGAAGTTGGACGCTCGGCGGCGGAAACGTCGCCTGGAACGCCGACGACACGCCCACCACCTTCCCGGGCGGGGCATACGTCAGCGGGCCGAACAGCCTGAACTTCAACGATGGCGTCGACTACGACGACAACGGACAGGCCAGCGCGGCCTCCTCCCTGTCGCCGGTCTTCGACCTGACCAACTACACCAACACGACCATGACGTTTCAGTGCAACTACGATTCGGAAGACGAGCAGAACTACGACATCCGCCGTCTCCGTGTCATCGGCGCCGCCGGAAACCTCGTGGACGAGCAACTGGGAACCGCGAACGGTTCCACCCTCCTCGGCGCCTGTGACGCGGCCGGGACGTGGCACGCGCATACGCTCACCATGGACCCCAACTGGGGAGCCATCACGGTTGAATTCGACTTCGACAGCGTGGACGCGATGTACAACGAGACGTCCGGCTGGGCGATCGACGACCTGAAGGTAACCGGAACCGACCCGAACTCCATCACCACGGGAGGCAACAACACCGGGAACGGAAACACCGGAAACAACGGCAACAATACCGGAAACGGGAACACCAACGGCAACACGACCGGGAGCGGCGATGGAAACGCGGTCGTCACGCTCAACCTCTACGAGCAGAACTTCGACACCGCGACCGTCTCCGAATGGACCCTCGGCGGAACCTCCGACCTGAAATGGGACGCCGACGCGGCTCCCGCTACGGTCCTCGGCGCCGACACCTTCGTCAGTGGTCCGAACAGCCTGAACTACAACAACGGCACGGACTACGACAACGGCCTGGCCAATACCGCCGACGCGGTTTCCCCGGCCATCGACCTGACGGACGCGCTCTCCGCCACCCTCACCTTCCAGTGCAACTACCACGTGGAAGAGGACGCGGACGACGCGACCTTCGCCTACGGCGACTGGCGGACGATCCGGATCAAGGCGACCGGTTCGCAGACGCCCGTTCTGGAAGAGAAGCTCGGAACCACGAACGCATCCCCCCTCGTCGGCGACTGCGCCGCGATGGGCACGTGGCACACCCACACCATCCAGCTGGACCCGGCCTGGGGCGCCGTCGAAATCGAATTCAACTTCGATTCCGCCGACGATTATGACAACGACCAGGCCGGCTGGTTCATCGACGACCTCGTCGTCGCCGCGGACGTCTCCTCGGGAGGCAAGGGCATCGTCGCGGGCGTCACGGAAGGCGGTTCCGGCGGCGGTGGAAGCAACTGTGCAGGCTCGGTGGCGGGCGGAAGTTCCTCCACCCCGATGCTTCTGCTGGGTCTCCTGATCCTCGGATTGGGTCTTTTGAAGGCTCGCCGGATCTAAGAAAGAAAAAGCGATCATTCTTGGCGCAGTGTGTGCAACCCCTGGATACCCGCCACCATGCACACACTGCGCTTTTTTATACGGCGGGGCCAACCCCGGCCGTTTTGCTTGCGAAGAAGAATCCGTTCCCTATAATGTCCTGACCTTCATTCGGATATACTCTCCATGATCATCATCGTCTGTCTGAAACGGGTGCCCGACACCACCACGAAGCTGAAACCGGGCCCCGACGGGACCTCCATCGATCCACAGGGCGTGGAGTACATCATCAACCCGTACGACGAGTTCGCCATCGAAGAGGCGCTCCAGGTCCGGGACGAGAAGGGCGGAGAAGTGATCGGAGTGACTCTCGATCCGGACGGGAACGAGTCGATTCTCCGGAAAGCGCTCGCGATGGGGATCGACCGGGGCGTCCTGATCCGGGGAGGATCCCCTTTCGACGGCGCCGCCACCGCGGAAATCCTCGCGGAAGTGCTGAAAGAACTCAACGGCGACCTGATCCTCTTCGGGAAGCAGGCGATCGACTCCGACTCCGGCGGCGTTCCCGCCATGGTTGCCCACCGACTCGGGATGCCCCGGGCGATGGTCGTAACGAAGATCGAACGGGAAGAGGGAAAACTGGTCTGTCACCGGCAGATCGAAGGCGGGGAGGAGATCATGGAGCTTCCCCTGCCCTGCATCATCTCCACCCAGAAGGGGTTGAACGAGCCGCGGTACCCCTCGTTAAAGGGAATCATGTCGGCCAAGAAGAAGACAATCGAAAAAAGGGAAGCGCCCGCCGTCGAAGAGCGGCTGGAAGTCGTCAGGATGACGCCCCCCCCCGAACGCCCGGCCGGCCGCATCGTCGGGGAAGGCGTGGAGGCGGTTCCCGAACTGATTCGCGCCCTCCAGAAAGAGGCGAAGGTGATCTGATGGGTAATAACGTACTGGTCTTCGTCGAGATCCGGGACGGAAAGGTCAAGAAACCGAGCCTCGAGGCCGTCTCCGAGGGCCGTCGTCTCGCCGGAACGCTCGGTGGAGAAGCACACGCGATCGTGATCGGAGATTCCCTCTCCAGCGCCGTCGCCGCCGCCGGCGCACACGGCGCCCGGAAGGTCTACACGGTGGAAGACACGTCGCTGGCTCTTTATTCCCCCGAGGTGTACGCGCAGGCGGTCGCCGAAGCGGCGAAGAAATCGGACGCCGGAACGATCCTTGCCGCCTCCACCGCCATGGGAAAAGATCTTGCCCCCACGGTGGCGGCCGCGCTCGATACCGGGTTCGCCTCCGACTGCACCGCCCTGGACGTGGAGGAAGGAAAAATTCTCGCCACCCGGCCGGTCTACGCCGGAAGCCAGTTCATCACCGTGCGTTTGACCGGGTCCCCGGCGGTCTTCTCGCTGAGGCCCAACCTCTTCCCCGCGGAAGAGACGGGAGGGGAAGCCGTCGTCGAACCGCTCTCATTCGAACGCCAACCCCGCTCCGTGGTGAAGGAAACGGTCTCCACGACGAAGGGGAAAGTCGAATTGACCGAAGCCTCCGTCATCGTCTCCGGCGGACGCGGACTGAAAGCCGCCGAACATTTCGAACTTCGGGACAAGCTCGCCGAAGTTCTCGGCGCCGCCGTCGGCGCGTCCCGCGCCGTGGTCGACCTCGGCTGGTGTCCACACTCCGAACAGGTGGGACAGACCGGGAAAACGGTCTCCCCGAACCTGTACATCGCCATCGCCATTTCGGGCGCCATCCAGCACCAGGCGGGGATGAGGACCTCCAAGGTGATCGTCGCGATCAACAAGGATCCGGACGCCCCGATCTTCAAGTTCGCCACTTACGGTATCGTGGGCGACGCCTTCGAGGTCGTTCCGGCCCTGACCGAACAACTCCAGAAGGCGGTGGCGCACTAACATGGACAGGAACAGGACAAGGCGATTCGAGAAACTCACGCGGGAGTTCTTCACCGAATGGGCGCGGCGAAATCCGATCCTGGGAAGCAATCTCGGATTCTACGCCGAGTGCAACCATCTCATGCCCGACGGTTCCTATGAAAAGATCCAGGAAGACATTCGCTTCCTGAAGAGGTACGAGGCGGAATTCAACCGGATTTCCCCGAAGTTTCTTTCGCCGACGCACTCCGTGGATCATGCGCTGGCCCTTTCCACCATCCAGACACAGATCTACGAACTGGCGGAGTTCCGCGCCTGGGAACGGATTCCCAACGCGGCCAACGTCATGGGCGAAGCGATCTTCCAGCTTCTCTCCCGAAACTTCGCCCCGCTGGGCGAACGGCTTCGGAAGATCATGAAGAGGTTGGACCAGGTGCCGGAGTACCTTCAGCAGACGCGCTCCAGCCTCCGGGATCCCGTCAAGATCTTCGTCGAAAACGAACTCGAGACGCTCACCCGTCTCCCCGGCTTCTTCAACACGCTGAAGATCCTCAGCTGGGACAACCTGCCCAAGACGCCCCAGAAAAACTTCCTCAAGCTCCTGGAAAGCTCCCAGAACGCGCTCGAGAAGTACTCGGACTGGTTGATCGTCGACATCCTCCCCGAATGCCGGGAGGATTACGCCATCGGGGAGACCCGTTTGCGGAAACTGCTGAAGGCGCGTGGCATCGACGAAAGCCCCAAGAACATCCTCACGTTCGCCGAGAAGGAGATGAGACGTCTCCATGAAAAATTGAGGGACCTCGGAAAAAAGATCAAGAAGAAGGTTTCCCTCGAGGATGTCCGGGAGCTGATCAAGAAACAGCATCCTGACAATTTCGACGCGATCCTCCGATACACGCGCGACCAGGTCCAGAAAGCGCGCAAGTTCGTCGTTCGCAGCGGGTTCGCGGAAATCCCCCCGGAAGAGAGCATTTTCATCGTCGAAACGCCCGCGCATCTCCGCCACATTCTCCCCCACGGGACCTATCGTCCGGCGGCTCGAATGGACGGCAGTCGCGAGGGATACTTCAACGTGACCCCCGGGGATTGCGACAGCAACAAGCTCAAGGAACACAACTATGCGGCGCTTTCCAACCTGACGGTGCATGAATCCTACCCGGGCCATCATCTCCAGGCCGCCTGGACCCTGGCCCATCCGTCCCTGATTCGATCCCTGACGCAGGATCAACTGACCCGGGAAGGGTGGGCCCATTACGTCGAAGAAAAGGTCCAGGACCTGGGCTTCAACGACGAACCCCCCTTCCGCTTTATGACCATCCAGAGCCAGATGTTCCGGGCGGTCCGCGCCTGTCTGGATATCCGGATCGCCACCGACCAGGTTGAATTCAACGAGGGGGCGGACTACCTGATCGATCACGCCGGTCTCGACCGCGTTTCCGCGGAAGCGGAGATGCGCCGCTACCTTCACAATCCCGGGGAAGCCCTCACGGGCCTTGTCGGGAAGGAGCGGATGAAGAACCTTCGGAAATCGGTCAAGGAGAAGATGAAGGGCCGCTTTTCCGAACCCTTCTTCCATACCGCCGTTCTCAAGTCGACCCCCCTGCCGATGAATATCCTCCAGGAGGAACTCGCGTGGCGAATCCAGGAGGAGCTCGAGAAGCCGGCGGAGAAGGAAGAGGCTCCGACCCAGAGGAAGAAGAAGAAGAAGAAAAAGTCCGTCAAAAAGGCGAAGAAGAAAAAACCGGCGGAAAAGAAGAAACCTTCCCCGAAAAAGAAAAAACCGACGGAAAAGAAGAAACCCGCCCCGAAGAAGAAAAAGCCCGTCAAAAAGGCGAAGAAGAAAAAGAAGTAGCTACATCGTTCCCCGGTAGGCGCCCCCGTCTACCTGGATCGTGGTTCCGGTCAGGTAGCTCGCCCGCTCCGAGGCGAAAAAGGCGACCACGTCCCCCAATTCCTGCGGATCCCCGATTCTCCCCAACGGAACGTCGGCCGCCATGTGCCGGAAGGCCTCTTCCGCCGTCGACCCGGCCGCCTTCGCCCGGTCCTCCGCCAACTCTCGCAGGCGATCGGTGTGATAACTCCCCGGGCATACCGTGTTCACCAGGACGTTGTGCGGGGCGAGTTCCCGGGAAACCGATTTCGCATACCCTACGACCCCCACCCGCATGGTGTTGGAAAGAATCAATCCGTCGATCGGCTGTTTCACGCTGATGGAGGTGATGTGCACGATCCTTCCCCATTCCTGCTTCACCATCTGCGGCGCCACCGCGCGGGTCCAGTCGATCGCCACCATCAGGGTGGACCGGACCGCGTCGTCCCACTCCCCATCTCCCAGCGAGCGCGAAGTTCCCGGGGGAGGTCCGCCCGAATTGGTGACCAGCACGTGGATCGCCCCGTACTCCTCGATCACCTCCTGGACGAAGCCACGCATCAATTCCCGGTTTTCCACGTCAAGCTGACGCGAAAAGACAGCCACCCCCGTCTCGTCGCGGATTTCGTCGACGGTCCGTTTCAGCGCCTCCCCTCCGCGCGCACAGATGGCGAGATTGCATCCTTCCCTTGCCAGTGCGAGGGCCGAGGCCCTTCCCAGCCCCTTGGAAGAAGCCAGGACGATCGCCGCCTTGTTTTTCAATCCGAGATCCATCAGAGATCCCTCCGTAATCGTTCCAGGAAATCCCCGTACCCGTTCTTTCTCCAGAAGGAACGGGAGAGCCCGTTTCGCACCGAGACGTTCACCTCCACGTAGGGCATCCCCTTTCCGCGGAACCAGTCGTGGATCGCCTCCAGGAGTTTCCTCCCCGCCCCCGTCCGGCGACTCGATTCCGTGACGGCGATTTCGGAAACGTACCCAAAAAACTGGTCCAGCGTCACCGGGGGATTTTCCAGGATCGCGCCGCAGACGTACCCGACGATCTCCCCCTCCTCCGCCACCAGCACCGTCGCGCGTTCCGAATCGACGTTCTCCCCGATCCACAGGGCCATCACCCTTTCCGCGAGGGGGCTTTTTCGATAATGGGGATCGAAGGCGGCGTGAAAGTCCCACATTTCGCTCCAGAGTTCCACGATCCGGGGAATCTCCTCCGCCCGCGCCTCCCGGACCTTCACCTCTCCCCCCCGTCGAAAAGGGGAGTGGAAAGATACTTTTCCCCGCCGTCCGGAAGAACCACCACGACCACGCCCTTCTCCAATCGACCGGCCTGTTCTACGGCGCCCCAGAGAGCGCTTCCGGAACTGATCCCGGCGAAGATCCCTTCCCGGAGGGCCAGTTCCCGCGCGAAATGAAGGGCGTCCGCGTCTGTGGAAATCATCCGTTCGTCGACCGCGGATTCGTCCCAGATCTCCGGGGTTCTCTGGGCGGTCACGTTCCGGATTCCCTGCTGAACGTTCTCCGGCGTGGGTTCCACGGAGACGATCCGGATCTTCGGGTTCCTTTCGCGGAGGAACCGGCCCGCGCCCATGATGGTCCCCGTCGTTCCCAACGTGGCGACCAGCACGTCGACCCGGCCGCCCGACTGCCTCCAGATTTCCGGACCGGTCGTCGTGTAGTGGATCCGGGCGTTGTGTTCCGACCGGTACTGGTGAATCCGGAAATATTTCCCGGGATCCGCGTCGGCGATCTCGTCCGCCTTCGCCCACGCTTCGTCGCTTCCCCCTTCGACCAGCACCAGTTCCGCGCCGAACGCCCGGATCATTTTTCTCCGCTCGATCGATACCCGGTCGGACATGGTAATCAGGCAAGGGTACCCCCGGACCGCGGCGACCATGGCGAGCCCGATACCGGTGTTGCCGCTGGAAGATTCCACCAACGTCATCCCGGGTTGCAGGAGACCCTCCTTCTCCGCCCCTTCGACCAGGGCGAGGGCGATCCGTTCTTTCACGCTTCCGCAGGGATTAAAGCCCTCGTGCTTCATCAGGATTTCCACCCCCGGCTTCCGGAATATTTTCCGCAGGCGTATGAGGGGGGTTTCCCCGATCGTTTCGAGTATCGTTTCCCGGATGTCCGTCATGCGTGGCCCGCATTCTATTTCCCCGCCCGCCCCGCTGGCAAGTGCGGGACTTGCCCGTTTCTCTGTCTGTCTGTTAGAATTCCCAGCTCATGGCCCAGGCTTTGAACGAATCGGACATTTTCAACGTCATTCTCGGAACCGCAGGGCATATCGATCACGGAAAATCGACGCTGGTCAAGCGGCTCACGGGAATTGATCCCGACCGCCTACCGGACGAGAAGCGGCGGGAAATGACCATCGACCTCGGTTTCGCCCCCTTCGAACTCGAAGACGGCCGGAAGATGGGCATCATCGACGTTCCGGGTCACGAGCGTTTCATCAAGAACATGGTCGCCGGGGCGACTTCCCTCGACCTGGTTCTCCTCGTCGTCGCCGCAGACGAGGGACCCAACCTGCAGACCCGGGAACACGTGAACATCATGTCCCTTCTCGGACTGCAAAAGGGAATCATCGTCCTGACCAAGATCGACCGGTCGGACTCCGATCTCCGCGAACTGGTGCGGGACGAGGTCGGGGAGGTTGTCAAGGGGACCTTCCTCGCCGAAGCGCCTGTCGCCGAAGTCTCCGCCGTCACTGGAGAAGGGATGGAGGATCTGGTCCGCCTTATCCACGAAACCATCCGGGATCTCCCCCGGCGGGAAACGTCCGGGGTTTTCCGCATGCCCGTCCAGCGGGTATTCAGCGCGAAGGGATTCGGAACGATCATCACGGGCGTCCCCGTCAGCGGACGGTTGAAAACGGGGGAATCCCTGGAAATCCTGCCCGGGCAGAAGAAGGGGCGCGTCCGGGGTCTCCAGGCGTACAAGTGCGACGTGTCCGAAATCCGCGCGGGTCATTCCAGCGCGATCAACCTTTCCGATCTCCGGCCCGAAGAGGTCCACCGGGGAATGGTCGCAACGACGCCGGGCTATTTCAAATCGGTCCGCTTCGTGGAGGGCCGCTTCCATTACCGGCCCGACCGCGCCGTGGCGTTGAAAAACCGCACGCCGGTCAAACTGCACGCGGGAACGGGGGAATGCGACGGACGGATCGTCCTTCTCGACAAGAAGGAGCTTTCTCCCGGCGACGACTGTTACGCGCAGTTTCAACTCGACGAACCGATCGTGGCCGCCCCGGGCGACCTCTACATCGTCCGGCTCCAGAGCCCCATGTATACGATCGGCGGCGGAAAGATACTCGACGCCAGCGATCAGAAGCTCCGCCGGCTCCGGGCCGATGTCGTGCAGACGCTGACGGAAAAAGAGGAGAGCCTTTCGAGCGAGGGATCCCGGTTCGAGATCGCCATGAAAGGCGCCGGGGCGCACACGCTGAACATGAAGGACCTGTCGGTCCTGGCGAAGATGCCCGAAAAGGCGTGCTCCGAATCGCTGGAAAAGATCGGGGCGAAACTGGTCCGGTTCAAATCGAACCGCTTCATGCACCGGGCCGCCTTCGAAGGGGTGATGGATTCCCTGGCCATCCTCGTGGAAAAGTATCACCAGGAGAACCCCCTCCGTTCGGGGATGGAAATGCCCATCCTCCGGAACCGGGCCCAACTGGAACAACCGCTCCTGGAACAAGCGCTCGCCACGCTCCGGGAGAACGGGACCCTCGTCCTGGAGCACGACAAGGTTCGGAGAAGCTCCTTCGAGATCAAGATCTCTCCCGAAGACCGGCAGGCGATGCAGGAGGTGGATAAACTTTTCCGGGAAACGCGCTTCGCCACTCCCCGCCGGACCGAGTTGGCCGAAAAACTGTCCTACACGAAGGAACGGCTGAAGAAGGTTCTCGACCTTCTCATCGACAACGGCACCGTTCTGCTTCTGAAAGACGACGTTCTCCTGCACCGCGACAGCCTGGACGAAGCGATCGAACTCATCCGGACGACCATAAGGGAAAAAGGCGCGATCGAAGCCGCGCAGGTACGCGACCTCATCGGCACGACCCGGAAATACGTGATCCCCCTGCTGGAGTACCTGGACAAGAACGGGATCACCCGGCGGGTGGAGAACCGCCGCGTATTGAGATGACGGAAGAGCGGAAACCGTCCCGGGACGACCCCGACATCGAGGTGATGCTCCGCTTCCAGGGAGGAGACGAAGAGGCGTTCGAGACTCTCGTCACCCGTCACCAGCGGAACGTTCTGAACCTGATTTACCGCTACCTCGGCAACGCCGCGCAGGCGGAGGACGCCGCGCAGGAAGTTTTCCTGAAACTGTACCGGGCGCGACACAAGTACACCCCGCAGGCCCGGTTTTCCACCTGGCTTTACCGGATCACCGTGAACCATTGCCTCAACGAGATCCGCGCCCGGAAATCCCAGCCCGTTTCGATCTCCCCCATCGAGGAGTTGATCGGGGAGGGAGAGCGGGCCGCCGGGGCGCCCGACGACCGCATCCGGCAGACGGAACTCCGGCAGGCGGTCATGGAGGCGATCGACGCCCTTCCCGAGAACCAGCGCATGGCGGTGATCCTCGCCCGGTACGAGGAGATGAGTTACGAGGAGATTTCCAAGACGATGAAAACCTCGCTGGAAGCGGTGAAGTCGCTCCTGCACCGGGCGAAGGAGAGCCTCCAGGAAAAATTATCCGGGTATCTCGAACGGTGAGGCGTGTACACTCAAACAGATTACGGGAGATGAAACGATGACGCCGTTGCCCCTCATCCTTGCCTTCCTCGCAGGATCCGCCACCCCGCAGGAGGCCGAAAAGATCGCGTCAAACGCGATCAGGAAGACCCGGGCACAGGGAAGTTATACCACCCGTTTCAACGCGACCATTACGATGCCCCAGGGAGACCCCTACGTGATCAACGGCGAAAGCGTCTGGGTCAACCCGGGAATTCTCTATATCCGGTACACCGGTTCCGGGAACGTCGAAAAACGCATCATCCGGGTGGGCGACCAGGTCTGGATCTACCACGAATTCCTGGAGGACTGGGTCACCGCGGAAGAGATGGGGAACGGGGGCGCGGGCCGCGGGGTGCAAAATCCGGATGACATTCTGGGCGTCCTCGTCACGCACCTGAAAACCGCCGAATTGGGAGAAGCGAAGAACGACACGACCCCCATCACCGTCCCGCTCGGGGGAAAAGATATCGCCGCCATCATGAAGGAACAGGCGAACCAAGGGGACTTCGACTGGGATAAATCCCGCGCAAGCATCCTCCTGACGATCAGGAACGGACGGGTCGAGGGTGTCCAGAGCGCCGCCGCCCTGGTCGCCAACGATCCGAACATCAAGGGACAGGTCGTCACTTATTCGGCAAACGTCACCGTGGTGGCCTTCAACCAGGAGAAGAAACTTTCGTTCGAACTCATCGACGAGAGCACGAAGAAGAAGCGCACAATCCCCGTGCCTCCGTACATCGACAAGGCGATCCTGGCGTTGCGGGCCGACAAATAAACCCCGGCGAAAGAAGAATCCATAAAAGGCTCGTCGGCAGGGTTTATGGGGACCCCGGGTTTGAATCGCGTAAACCGGGTCGCCGGAAATCCCAAACCAAGGGAAACGCCTGCGATCAACGGCTGCCTTGAAGGTGGACACTTAAAGACCAATCCGGGTGTCTTTATGTTTGGCATCATCACCCAGTTGCGCGGAAACAAGAAAGGGTGGCCGCCGGAGACGACCACCCTTTCCGCAAACCCGTTGTGAATCCTCGACTACACGAGGCCACATTTTCCGCGCCCGCCCGCGCCCTTGAAATTCTGTCCCGGCCCCACCGGGCCGGGACACTGTTCACGGAACCCATTCTCTCAACACTTTCATCCATTCCCGCTCCCAACGGAGGGGATCTCCGCCTTCCAACAGGTTCCGCACGGCCCCCTTCTTCCGGAAGAGGAAGCGTACATAGCTCCAGGACTCCGCATGGAGAACGATGGAAGCCCCGGAAAAGTAATCCGTCCCGCTTCTTCCCACGAATTTTTCCAGGGGAACCCAATCAGGAGTACCGAGCACGCCTGCGAGGACGATCCGGTATTGCACCAAATCCTTTCCCATCTCCACCCGGCCCCGTTCGAGGGAGAGCGATCCGAAGTAATCCGCCAACCCTTCCTCCAGCCACGGGGGGACGTCTTCCGGAAATACCCGGTCGAGGTAATGGTGGGTGAATTCGTGCATCACGTTCCCGAGGAAGGAGATCCATCCGTTCTTTTCCGGAACGACGGCGACGATTTCCGCGTACCCTGAATCATAGAAGGCGCCCTCTCCGGTCGATCCCCGCACCCGGGCGTAGTTTTCAAACGCCGCCGCCCCCCGGAAGAGGTGAAGGGAAAATCGGACCCCTTCCTCGTCCCCTCCCAGTTTTCGGACCAGGATCGCGCGGAACTCCTCCAGGCAGACGCCAAGGGCCCGAAGATCATCCAGGAGAGCGTCGCTGCGGATGACAAAATGATCCGTCCGGTAGAGTCGCCACCGGGGAACTTCCAACCGAACCAGTTTCCATTCCCGGGAGCGTTTCCGAATCTCTTTCCGGGTAAAGAGAGGAGATACCCGCCGCCCGGAGGCGACGGGTATCCCAACAGAGGACTGCGCGCACAGGGGATTGGAGAAGACCGATTTTTCAACGGGAACGGAAGAATGAGTGGGTTGAGCGAGAGGCGCCGCCGGAATATAGGGAAGGAGAAGGACAGAAGCGATCCGGCCCAGGGAAACCACGTTCCATTTCATACCCATGCGAAAGCAAAGCGGATGCCAATCCGATTCCGGCCCTAAATCGGGGGGGAAGGTTACGAAACGAAACATGGTTGGTTTCGATTCTTCCCATTCGTTCCAAAGCGTATATAGAGGAAGGTGTTATTTTTCGGAATGGGAGGGGAGGTTTTGCATCTCCCTGATTTCGGCGCGGACGGCGGGGGCCTTCGGATGGCCGGGCGCCAGTTCCAGGAATCGTTCCCAGTCGTCGACGGCGCCCTTCAGGTCGCCTCCGGCTTTTCGCGCGACCCCCCGGTTGATCAGGGCCCAGAGAAATTTTGGATTGAGTTCAAGTGCGCGGGTGTAATCAACGACCGCCTTGTCACGCTCGCCCATTCTCCATAGTGTAATTCCACGGTTGTGCCAGGCGTCCGCGAATTCGGGTTTGAGCTCGACGGTGCGGGTGTAGTCGGCGAACGCCCCTTCCAGGTCTTCCCCGGCCCGGCGGGCGTTTCCGAGGTTGTTCCAGGCGTCCGGGTGTTCCGGATTTATTTCCAGGACGCGGGAATAATCGGCGATCGCCCCCTCCAGGTCGCCGGTGACTTTCCGGACGACCCCGCGGTTGTTCCAGATCCGGATATTTTTCGGAGCGAACCGGATCGCGCGGGAATAATCGGCGATCGCCCCGTCCAGGTCGCCCATTTCAAAGCGGGCGTTCCCGCGCATAAACAGGGCATCCACGTATTCCGGCTCAAGGTCGAGGGCGCGGGTATGACTTTGAATCGCGCCGGCCAGGTCGCCCATTTCCTGCAACGCATTCCCCTGGTTCTTCCAGGTCAGAGCTGCTTTTGGATCGAGTTCGAGGGAACGGGAATAATCCGAGATCGCTCCCTGCTGGTCTCCCATTTTATATTTCGCGAGCCCCCGGTTGTTCCAGGCTTGTGCCATGGTGGGGTCGATCCTGATGACCCTGGAAAATTCGGAGATCGCCCCCTCCTGGTCGCCCTTCGCCTGTCGGGCGTTTCCGCGGTGGTTCATGATTTCCACGTTTTGCGGATCGAGAAGAAGAGCGCGGGTGTAATCCTCGATCGCTTCGTCGTTGTCGCCTTTCGACTTCCTCGCGTTCCCGCGGGTGACCAGGGCCTCCACAAATTCCGGGTTCAATTCAAGCGCCCGGGTAAAATCCGCGATCGCGCCGGCGAGGTCTCCCTTGGCCTGTTTCTTCAGGCCGATTTCAAGGAAATCAATCGCGCGCTCCCCCTTCCGTACGGGTTTGACACCGGTGCGACCATACAGGGGGCGAACCTGCCTCCAGAAGGGCATGTGGATGCCGAAAGCGTCCCGCGCCGCCAGCAGGAGGCGATCCGCCTCCTCTCCGCCGAGAAGACAAAGCGCTTTTCCCGCGGGAACGGCGCGAAGTTGATCTTTTTTTTCCGATTCCCGCCACGACCAGGAAGAGGGCCGCGATCGCGGACGAGAGGGCCCTGTTTCGACCGACCCATCGGGATATTTTCTCGGGAGGGCCGATCGGGTGAGCCGCAATGGAGTCCCCCTCCAGGTATTTTCCGAGGTCTTCCGCCAACGCGGCCGCGGTCGGGTATCTCTTGTCAGGCTCCTTCCGCAGGCACTTCATCACGATCGTTTCAAGGTCCCGGTCGACTTTGAGGTTTCTCTTCCGAAGCGGGACGGGATCCATTTCGACCACCTTGCGGAGCAGGGTCAACAGTTCCGCATCGCGGAAGGGTGCTTGATCCGCCAGGAGTTCGTACAGCGTCACCCCGAGTGAATAGACGTCGCTGCGGGCGTCCATTTCCCCGATCCGGCCCCGCGCCTGTTCCGGGGACATGTACGCGGGCGTTCCCAACACGAGGCCGCTTTGGGAGATCGACGTGTCGACCGCCGTCTCTTTCGCAAGTCCGAAGTCCATCACGTAGACGTGG
>PVBE010763627.1_pt1 | contig 121516 bp, 125 predicted proteins | sample 1631181 | NCBI WGS metagenome assembly PVBE01 (sample SAMN08397723, study PRJNA350692) | Marine metagenome, whole genome shotgun sequencing project. | isolation source: water | place: Pacific Ocean | collected 2012-04 | reverse complement strand
GCGAACAAAACCCCCTTGGAAGAGATGGTTAGCTAATTTCATCATGAATCGCGACCGCAGCTCTCAAATCGATGCCTTATTCAGACGTTCCTTAGGTATACTGATCCAGGAAATTCCTGTGGAGCAAGCCCGTGGCATTCGAATTCCTCCCGTGGCACTGGATCGTTTTCGGTATCGCGCTGATGATCGGCGAGATTTTTCTCGCGACCTTTTTCATTTTGTGGTTTGGCGCGGCGGCTGTGTTGGTCGGAGTGATGCTGTATTTCGTACCGACACTCTCTGCCACCTGGCAAATTCTGTCGTGGACGATCGTTTCTTCCATTCTCGCCTGGGGTTGGTTCAGATACTTAAAACCGCTTTCGATCGATAAAACCAAGGCCGGGCTTTCGAAAGAAGCGATCGTGGGAGAAATCGGCCAGGTCTTGGTCGTTCCGACGGGAGACAAACGCGGTAGACTTCGCTTTCCGGCACCTGTGTTAGGCGCCGACGAATGGATCATTATTTCGCAGGATGAACTGGCGCTAGGCGATCGAGTAACCGTGGTCGATGTTTCCGGCAATTCGCTTATCGTAAAAAACGTGGCCACCAAGGAGCCGGCCGACACCTAGCTTGCATATTGCGCGATATTCGGAACGCCTACTTCACAGAAAAGGGAGCAATACGATGAGTCCAGGACTATTTATTACGCTAGCGGTCTTCGCTTTCGTGGTCGTTACAGCGCTCAAAGGCGTACGCCAGGTACCGCAGGGATACAAATGGGTCGTTCAGCGGCTCGGAAAGTTTCAATCTTCGTTGAACCCCGGTTTGAATTTCATTATTCCGTACATTGACGTGGTCGCGTACAAGGTCACGACCAAGGATATCGTGCTCGACATTCCCTCGCAGGAAGTCATTACAAAAGACAATGCGGTTCTCATCACCAACGCGGTAGCTTACATCAACATCATTTCTCCGGAAAAGTCCGTTTACGGGGTCGAAGATTACGTAATCGCTATACAAACTTTGGTGCAGACGTCATTGCGTTCGATCGTCGGAGAAATGACCTTGGACGACGCGCTGTCCTCGCGCGAACATATAAAGGCGAAGTTGAAGGCGGCGATATCCGACGATATCGCCGATTGGGGGATCACCCTGAAAACGGTGGAAATCCAAGATGTAAATCCCTCGCCCACGATGCAGCAAGCGATGGAAGAACAAGCTGCCGCGGAGCGTGCTCGCCGCGCTACGGTAACTCGGGCGGACGGGGAAAAGCAGGCAAAAATCCTCGAAGCGGAAGGCGATCTCGAGGCGTCCAAGCGGGAAGCCGAGGCGCAGGTCATCCTGGCGAAGGCCAGCCAGCGGGCCATTCAGCTAGTCACCGAGGCTATCGGCGAGAAAGAAATGCCGGTCGTTTATTTGCTCGGCGAGAAATACATCAACTCTATCCAGCAATTATCACAATCCGATAATACCAAATCGATTGTTTTCCCGGCCGACATTCCGGCGGCCGTAAAGGGAATGATGAACAAGACGTAACGGGCTTCGCCCAGGTTCGGTCTCAAGCGACCCCGTTCCAAGCGAGAAAATTCCGCAATAGCCGGAGTCCCGCATCAGCACTCTTCTCCGGATGGAACTGGGTGGCAAAAGCGTTACCCGTGGCCAGCGCCGAGACGAATCGATCGATGTAATCCGTCTCGCCCATGATCAGGTCGTCGTCGCGCGGTACGACGTAATAGCTGTGGACGAAATAGAACCGCGTACCGGACGGGATCCCTTCGTTCACTGGGTGAGATCTGCGCCACCGGACTTCGTTCCATCCCATGTGCGGTATTTTTCGCGGGGACCCGCCGGCGGCAGGGCCGGCATTATCGCGGAACCGCCGGACCTGTCCGGGGTACACGTCCAGGCACGCCACCCCGTTGTCTTCGTCGCTTCGACTCATCAGCGACTGCAGCCCTAAGCAAATCCCAAGGAACGGTCGGGTTCGAATACCTTCCACGAGCACCTCGATGAGCCCGCAATTATAGAGGCTTCTCATACAATCTCCGATCGCCCCCTGACCGGGAAACACAATGCGAGCCGCCTCTAGGATCTCTTCTGCGCTGCTGCTAACGACGACCTCGTGCTGCCCGTCGGCAACATATTCGAGCGCTTTGGCGACCGAGCGCAGGTTGCTGCTTCCATAGTCAACGACGGCGACGCGCGGCATGAGTTCTATCGGGTTGCTTTTACAGCGTTCCTTTGGTCGAAGGCATTGCGCCCACCATTCGCGCGTCGGGCTCCACCGCCATGCGTAAAGCGCGGCCGAAGGCCTTGAATATGGTCTCTACGATGTGATGCGCGTTTCGACCGCGCAAGGTATCGACGTGCATCGTCACCTTAGCGTGGTTGACGAAGCCCTGGAAAAACTCGAGAAACAGGTCGACATCGAATTCTCCGACTCGCGCCCGCGGAAATTTAACGTGGTACTCGAGACCTGGGCGGCCTGATAAGTCCAGGGCGACGCGCGACAGTGCCTCATCGAGCGGTACATAAGCATGTCCGTAGCGCCGGATCCCTGTTTTTGGCCCGAGCGCCTCGAGGCAGGCTTGACCGAGTGTGATCCCGATGTCCTCCACCGTGTGGTGCGCGTCGATTTCCAGATCGCCGCGCGCGCTGATCGACAGATCAACGAGGCCGTGCCGGGCCACCTGGTCGAGCATATGATCGAGAAACGGCAACCCGGTGTCGATTGCGCCCGTGCCCCGACCGTCGAGCGTGATCGATACCTTGATCTCGGTTTCGGCAGTGTTGCGGGAAATCGTGGCTGTCCGGGGGCTCATGGTCGACGCCGTATCGATCTTGATGATGAGGGCGCGTACAGTAACAAAATACCCCGGCAATTGATATTTGCGGCCCGCGGCCGAACGCTGTGACTTTAGGCGAGAGGACGTGTTTTCCTGGAGGTGACGGTAATGGATAGAGAAGAAATGTTCGAGCGCCTCCGTCGTGTCGATCCCGCCGCCCTGGCGGACGCGAACAAGCAGCTGCGAGTCGTCTCGCCGGAGATCCGCCCGCTGCGATCCGGGTTGCAGCTCCTGGGCCCCGCTTATACCGTGCGCTGCGAAGAGGATTATTTGGCCGTGATCGCGGCGCTGGAAGACGCACAACCCGGCGACGTTCTCGTCATCGACACGCGGGGCAGCCGCGCCGCAGTCGTCGGTGAACTGTTTTCGCTGGAGGCGGCACGCAGCCGTCTGGGCGGCATCGTGATCGACGGCGCCTGCCGGGACATCTCGACGATTACCACCCTCGACCTGCCGGTCTACGCCCGCAGCGTGACCCCGGTATCGGGAGCCGCGAAAGCACTCGGCGAGCGACAGATAAAAGTCGTTTGTGGCGGCGTAGACGTCTATCCGGGAGATATCGTTTTCGGCGACGATGACGGCATTGTCGTGGTCAGCCCGGGTGAACTCCCCGAGCTGCTTATGCGGGCCGAAGAAATAAAGCGCATAGAAGAGGTCGTTGTAGAAAAGTTGGCCGAGGGAACGAGCCTCTTGTCGTTGCTGAATTATTCACAGCACCGCGACCGGATCGAGGCTGGCGACCGCTCGACTACTTTAGAGTTTGTTTTTTAAACGGGTGCAACGGCGAGGTCGCGCCGCCCCACCCCACAGACCAATACGAGGCAACAAAATGCACGATGCTCAGGAAATCAATACCGGTTCTTTCACCGGAGCGTGGCGATTGGCGGAGGCCTATGCGGAGACATCGACAGGCCGGCAGCCGTTCCCGCTCGGCAACGACGCCCACGGATTGATCATGTACGATGCTGAAGGCCATATGTCGGCGCAATTGATGAGCTCCGGGCGCAAACCATTCAGCTCGCAAAATCTGGACGAAGTAGCGCTCGAGGAGTTCAAGGCCGCCTATCTCGGTTACACGAGTTACTATGGCACTTACACGCTGAATGCGGACGAAAAAACCGTTACCCATCACGTCGAAGGGTCCCTCGCCGCCCGCTGGGTTGGCGGTGACCAACTTCGTTATTTTGAGTTTGCCGACGAACGCCTGATTCTCAGGACCCCGCCGATGCGCACGGTCGACGGTACCAAGGTTGTGAATACGCTAGTATGGCAGCGCGCCTGAATGATTGCGCCGACGAACATCGATCGGCTGTTGCAACAGGCAGGTTAGCGTTCGATCGGTCGCCCGTTTTCAATGAGAACTCTGCGCAATTCGAGGATCGCCGGGAAGATTTCCTGGTTCTGATCCTCACCCTGCGCATCGAAGGCGGCCTGTTCGAGTTCGCAAATCCACCGATCCTCGGCGAAGATGCCTTTCGTAAACCAGACGATAACCGGCCACAGCAGACTGGTCAGGCCGGGGATCGCCGCGCGCCGGATCATGATCAAACTATAGGTATGGTGGCTGCGCTGGTCTTTGTCCAGTGGAATATAGACATTCCATAGGTCCAAGACGGGGTACTCGCTACCGGCCGTCGAAAACCGCAGCGTTTGATACGGGTATTCAGTCCGAACGGTCATTAGGTCACGGTCGCCGGGATCGGCTTCCGGCCGCTTGCCGAGAATGAATTTCTCACCCAGCGGTTGTTTGCCGCTCGCACGTTTGAAGCTGTAGTCTGCTTCTACCCAGTTCGCGCCGTGACGCACGCCCAGAAAGATCGTTTTGATCCCGCCCATAATCCGCCGATGCAGGAACTGGTGGTTCATGTCCATCAAGTTTTCGTGCATGAACGACCAGTGGCAGTCTACGCTGCCATCCAGGTAACGGGTCTTGTAATTCGGGTCATCTGCGGAGGGTATTTCCGGGAAGGCGACGCTGTCGGCCTTGTCCTTGTCGCCGGGAAACACGAACACCAGACCGTAGGCTTCCCGGCACGGGTAGCTGCGTACGCAGTTGGGCTTCATCGTGCAGAGATCGATATAGGGGACCGCGGTACAGGTGCCGTCCTTGCCATAACTCCAGCCGTGATAGCCGCACTTGACCGATTCGCCCTCGACTTCACCGACGTGTAACGGTACTTGGCGGTGGGCGCAGCGGTCTTCGAGCGCGAAAGCGGCGCCATTTTTCGGACGCACAACGACGATAGGCTCGCCGGCAAAGCGCACGCCGAGCGCCTTCCCAGGTTTTAGGTCCTTGCTCTTCGCGACCGGGTACCAGAAATCCGGGTGGAGGGCGGATTTGCGAATGTCCCGAGTCGGCGGGTCGCCGGCAACCTCCGCCGGGTGTGTGGCGTTTTTTGGGGAAGTCATGGTTCGAATGGCGGCGTTACTTTGAAAAAGTGCTTCATTGTAAGCAAAAGCCTTTCGGTAAATTCTTGATCATAATCAAAATACTCCGGTTTCCAGCCCAGCGGCGAGCGCCATCCCCAGGTCCGTACAATCAGCGAGTCGCTGCTCGTCGAATTCTCCGGCGACGATTACCGGCGGCGCCACCAGTTTCCAACCGAGCCCCGTAATAATACGGGTCACGCTGGCGAGCGCTCCCTGGCCGTCATTGCCGGCGCGAATAAACAAGCCGTAAGGCAGACCCTGAGACCGTTCGAGGCACGGATAGTAGATGGTGTCGAAGAAATACTTCATTGCGCCCGACATGTAGCCGAAGTTCTCGGGGGTCCCGAGGATGATACCGTCGGCGCCCATGACGTCGGCGGCCGTGGCTTCGAGCGCCGCTTTCACCGTCACCTCGACCCCCTCGATCGCGGCGTCGCCGGCTCCGCGGATCACTGCGTGTGCCATCGCCTCAGTGTGTCCCGATTGGCTGTGATAGACGATCAGCAGGTGTTTTTTAGTCTCCATCGTATGTAAGCGCCGCACGGTAGCTTAAAATGGGCGAGCGATCTCTGGTGCGTTCCTAAAGCGCGAAAATACAACAAAGGCGGCAATTATGCGCGATAAAACGGTCGACACGGTTCCCGTTGCCGGGGGCGATTACCGCGTGGCCCGTTGGCGCGGCGCGGACAGCGCCGTCCTGGCGGTGCACGGCATTACCGCTTCGCACATGGGTTGGCCGCGCGTGATCCGTGCGCTTACGGGTGATTATGACGTCTATGCGCCGGACCTGCGCGGCCGCGGTGACAGCAACGTTCTGCCACCGCCATACGGGTTCGCCGCGCACGTCGAGGATCTGATCGCGTTGCTCGATTTCTACCAGCTTGAATCGGTGGTGTACGTCGGGCATTCGCTTGGCGCCTACATTGGCCTCGACCTCGCCATAGCAGCGCCCTCACGTTTACGGGGGCTGGTGCTCGTCGACGGCGGTATTGCGTTGCCGCTGCGCCCCGGTTCGACCCCCGAGGACGTCATCAAGGGGGTCCTCGGGCCGGCACTTGCGCGGCTTGAGCAGGTCTATCCGGACCGCCCGAGTTACCATCGTTTCTGGGAGTCGCATCCTGCGTTTCAGGACGAGGGAGCATGGAACGAGGACGTCGTCGCGTTCGCCGATTACGATCTCGGCGGCGCCGCGCCGCGGTTCACCTCCAGGGTGAATCCCGAGGCCGTCCGCGCCGACGCCTACGGGCCGCTTTCGCCGTCTATGGTCAACCGGGTCGACGAAGTAGCGCATCCAATGTTGTTGTTGACGGCAACGCGTGGATTGCTCAACCAGGCGGAGCCGTTGTTACCGCCCGCCGCGGTCGCGGAGAAAGGTGAGCGCAACGAAAATCTGCGGGTCGCGGAGATCGCCGATACGAATCATTACAGTATTACGATGGGGGCCGGCGCCGCCCGGGTCGCTGCGCACATCGATACATTTATCGCGGGCCTCGATTGACCCGGTGGCGTTATATCTCCCGGGCTAGACTTCGAGCCAAAACGTCGCCGGACCGTCGTTGGTCAGCGTAACCAGCATTTGCGTCCCGAATGAACCGGCGCCTACCGGGTCATGGGCCTTGCACGCCTGGCGAACCAGATAAGCGAACAGCGCCTCGCTCTCTTCCGGGGGGGCCGCCGAAGCAAAACTCGGCCGAGTACCCTTCCGCGTATCCGCCGCCAGCGTGAACTGAGGTACTAGCAGCAGACTGCCGCCGACCTCGACGACGTCCAGATTCATTTTGCCATCTTCGTCGGGGAATACTCGAAAATGCAAAAGGCGTTCGAGCATGCGGTCCGCTTGCTGCTCTCGGTCGCCGTGCTGGACGCCGATCAACACGAGAAGACCCGCGCCGATCTCTGCGACCGTTTTCCCGTTGACTTCGACCCTCGCATCGGTAACTCGTTGTAGCAAGCCGATCACGGGTTAGGCACTCTTGAGGCGTTGCTCTCGCTTACGGTCTGTTTCTTTCAGGCGGCGCTTGCGCAGCCTGATCGCCGTCGGGGTAACTTCAACAACTTCGTCATCGGCGATGAATTCCATCGCTTGTTCCAGGTCGAAGTCGATCGGTGGCGTCAGCAGCAAGTTTTCGTCGTTGCCGGCAGCCCGGACATTGGTGAGTTGTTTGGCCTTCAGCGGGTTGACGACTAGATCGTTGTCGCGCGAATGGATGCCGACGATCATGCCTTCATAGACCTCTTCGCCGTGACCGACGAATAAACGGCCGCGCTCCTGCAGGTTGAACAGCGCATAAGCGAGCGCTTTGCCCGCACCGTTTGCGATCAGCACGCCGTTGGTGCGGTTACCGATAACCGCCGGGTTGCACGGGGCGAAACATTCGAAGGTGTGGTACAGGAGTCCAGCGCCCGAAGTCGCGGTAAGAAACTCGGTCCGAAAGCCAATCAAACCGCGCGCCGGGATACGATAATCGAGGCGGACCCGTCCCCTGCCGTCGGGCTGCATTTGTTGCAAAGCGCCCTTGCGTTCACCCAGTCGCTGCATGACTCCGCCCTGATGTTCTACCGGGACGTCGACGGTCAGTTGCTCGTACGGTTCGTGTGCGCGCCCGTCGATCTCCTTAATAATGACCTGAGGGCGACCGACCGAAAATTCATAACCTTCCCGGCGCATGTTTTCGATCAGGATTGCGAGGTGCAGCTCGCCTCGCCCGGAGACGATCCGGCGTTTCGGATCGTCGGTGGGTTCCACGGTCAAGGCGACGTTATGGACCAATTCCTGCTCCAGCCGCTCGGCCAACTGGCGGCTGGTCACGAATCGGCCGTCGCGTCCGACCAGCGGCGAATCGGATACTTCGAAAGATACGCTGACGGTCGGTTCGTCGATGACTAATGGCGGCAGCGGTTCCGCCGCACCGGGATCGCACAAGGTATCGGAGATCCGCAAGTTGTCGATCCCCGTCACCGCGACGATGTCGCCGGCGCGCGCGCTTTCGCGCCGCTCTCGTGTTAGGCCGCTGAAACCCAGTACTTCGAGGATCCTGGCGTCGCGCGGTTCGCCGTCAGTCGGTATCAACGTGATTGCCTGTCCTGGTCGCGCCGCGCCGCGCTGGATCCGGCCGATGCCGATTGCGCCAACATAACTGGAGTAGTCGAGCGAACTTATCTGCATTTGAAACGGCCCCGCGGCGGCGACATCCGGCGGTGAAACCGATTCGACGATCCGTTCAAATAAGGAGGTCATGTCGGTCTCAGGCCCGCCCGGCTCGGTCCGTGCGTAGCCGAGCGTAGCTGAGGTGTAAACAACCGGGAAATCAAGCTGCTCGTCGGTGGCGCCGAGACGGTCGAACAGCTCGAAGGTTTGATCCAGTACCCACTCCGGGCGGGCGCCGTCTCGGTCAATCTTATTGATGATTACGATCGGTCGTAAACCTCGGGCAAAAGCTTTTTGCGTCACGAACCGCGTTTGCGGCATGGGTCCATCAACGGAATCTACCAACAGCAACACGGAGTCGACCATGGACAGAATGCGTTCGACCTCTCCGCCGAAATCGGCATGTCCCGGCGTATCGACGATATTGATGCGATAATCGCGCCACTTGATCGCGGTGTTTTTCGCAAGGATCGTGATGCCGCGTTCCCGCTCGAGGTCGTTGCTGTCGAGGACCCGCTCGCGTCGCTGTGCAACCCGCGACAGCATGCCCGACTGCTTCAGGAGCTGGTCGACCAACGTGGTTTTGCCATGGTCGACGTGCGCGACGATTGCAATATTACGTAGATTGTTACTCATGAGTTCGAGGGGCACCGCGGGCGAAAGGCGCGCCATTATAAGGCCGGTCGGGGAGCGCGACCATAGCAGACCGCCGCTTCTTGGTGATCGGCGGTTTTCAGCGCGCTTCTCGGACCTTGTACCTTTTCGTCCGATTTGTGAGTATTCGCAAAATGGAACGGATCCATACAGCTGACGACCCGATTTTTATCGGCTATCTGAAGTCCCGGCTTGAGGCCGAAGGCATCCCCTGCGACGTGCGAAACGAATCATTGCTCGGCGGCGCGGGTGAGTTGCCGCCGAACGAATGCTGGCCGGAGCTATGGGTCTTGCGCGAAACGGATGTCGCCGCCGCTCGCGCTATTGTCAAAAAGGCACTCGAAGCGCCGCCGCCGGATGCCGCGCCGTGGGAATGCCATCATTGCGGGGAGGCGTGCGAGCCACAGTTCAATGCCTGCTGGCGCTGTGGCGCGCTGCGCCGTTGAGACCGCTTCTACTAAGGAACCTCTGATTCATTCTGGGACAGTCCGATTGTGATTCAAAATGGTTCGACTCAAGGCGCGGCGCGCAGGTAATAGCCGGGACTATTGGCAAGATCCGGAACGCCGAGACGGGCGATTTTGAACACAAGGCGGCGTTCCACCAATTAATCAGAGGTTCCCTAACCCTGTTCCCACGGAAGTCCCCGGAATCGCCAGCCGTTGATGGTGCTGCGGTGTCGTTGCGCGTTTTTGTCGCCTTCGAAGCCCTCTTCTACGTTGTACAAGCACGTGTAGCCGCGCGCGCGCAGACGCTCGGCGGCTTTTAGGGAGCGCGCGCCGCTACGGCAGACCAGCAGCAGCGGTCGGTCCTTCTCCGCGCCGTTCCTTTCGGTGAGTGCCGTCTCTACGGATTTGACGAAGTTCGGGTCTTCAGCCCACTCGGGAAACTCCATCCAGGGGACGTGGACGGCCCCGACGGGGTGGCCGACGTACTCGAACTCTACTTTGCTTCTGACGTCGATGAGCAGCGCGCGCGGGTCCTCATCCAGCAGGGTTTTGGCGTCGGTCGGATTGATACCAGGGATTTTTGTATCTGGCATGGGGTCTCCCCTTGGGTTCGCGGACGGGTATAATGTGACGACCGCATGAAAAAGTACATTCTCCTCGCGGCGCCGCCGGATCGCTACCTCGACGCCGTGCAGCGCTCCAACAATCTCGAGCCGTAGCCCGGGCATCGTCGGTGAACCACGATGTCCCAGCGTCGATAGCGGCCGTAGACCTTGGCTCGAATAGTTTCCACTTAATCGTCGCCACGACGACCAACGGGCACTTCAAAGTCATCGATCGGGTTCGCGAGATGGTGCGTCTCGCCGCTGGTCTCGATCCCGACAATAGTCTCAGCGACGAGGCGATGGCGCGCGCGACCGGATGTCTGCAACGGTTCGGCGAACGCATCCGCGAATTCGAACCCGGCACCGTGCGCGTCGTCGGTACCAATACCCTGCGTAGGGCACGAAACGGAACTACGTTTCGGTCGCAGGCCGAAGCTGCGCTTGGCCATACCATCGATGTGATCTCGGGGCTCGAAGAAGCGCGACTGATCTATCTGGGCGTTTCGCACGGTTTGGAAGATGAAACCGACTCGAGACTCGTGATCGATATCGGTGGCGGCAGTACCGAGCTGATCCTGGGCCGGCATTTCGAGCCGATTGTCATGGAGAGCTTGCATATGGGTTGCGTCGGCATGAGTGCTGCGCAATTCGCGAACGGCGACATCACGGCTCGAAGCATGCAGATCGCCGAGCTGAGGGCGCTGCAGGAACTCGAGCCGATCGAAGCGAGCTATCGTAAGCACGGATGGCAATCGGTGATCGGCGCGTCCGGAACGAATATCGCTATCCGCGATGTAATCGTCGCCAACGGTTGGAGCAAGGACGGGATCACCAGGGCTTCGCTTGAGCAGCTCCGGAGTGTGATGATCGCTGCCGGGCATATCGACAAGCTTTCGCTGCCCGGTTTGTCCGATGAGCGGCGCCCAGTATTCCCCGGCGGCGTGGCAATCCTGCTCGGGATATTCCACGTGCTCGGGATCGAGCACATGCGCGTTTCTCCAAGTGCGCTTCGCGAGGGCCTGCTCTATGACTTACTCGGACGGATCCAGCATGAAGATGTCCGTGAGCAGACGGTAGATGGTTTGGTCGACCGTTACAGCATCGATCGCGCTCAGAGCTACCGAGTCTTCATGACCGCGAAGGATTTATGGCAACGAATCGGCGATGATTGGGACCTGGCCGGCGAGGATCGCGAACGCCTGTTGCGGTGGGCGGGCGCCTTGCACGAGATGGGAAGGGCTATCGCGCATAGTCAATATCACAAACACGGGGGTTACCTGCTCACCCATCTCGATATGCCCGGTTTTTCGCGCGGGGAGCAGCGCCGCCTTGCCGTACTCGTGCGCGGCCACCGCAGAAAATTCCCGTTGGCCGAATTCGACACGCTACCCGAGCCGCCTCGTGCCCATATCGAAAAACTCTGTGTACTGCTGCGCCTGGCCGTCGTGCTGCATCGTCGCCGAAGCGATACCGAATTGCCGGACATCGACATTAAAGTCAAGAACACGAAGGTTAATCTACGTTTCCCGAACGGGTGGCTGGGCGATCATCAGCTGACTACCGCCGACCTCGAGCAGGAGGCAAGCTATCTAAAAGCGGTTGGTTACAAGCTCAAATTCAAATAGCGTTTACGCCTGTGCGGGCCGTTTCACTCGCTCAGCTCACCCAAAAGGATTTGTTGCGCGTCGCGCGGGCGAGCGGAGCCGGGTTTAGCCCGAACATAGGTACCGTCACTCCTTAATTGCCAGGCGCGCGTATTGTCGCCCAAATAAGCGGTTAATCCCCGCTTTATGATCCGGTCGCGCAGGCGCCTATCTTCGATAATGAAGCACGTTTCTATCCGGTTGAAAAAGTTTCGGCCCATCCAATCCGCGCTGGACAGATAAACTTCCTCTTGGTTGTCGTTAAGAAAGTAGAAGACACGCGTGTGTTCGAGGAAACGGCCGACGATTGACCGTACGCTGATATTTTCCGATACGTTTTCGATCCCCGGACGTAGCGCGCAGACGCCGCGAATAATCAAGTCGATCTTGACCCCGGCTCGCGACGCTTCATACAAGGCCTGGATGATCCCGACTTCGATCAATGCATTCATCTTGGCGATGATTCGGGCCGGCTTTCCGGCGCGCGCATTTTTTGCCTCGCGTTCTATAAATTCAATCATGGTTTTGTGCAGCGTAAACGGGGACTGCAACAGTTTCTTGAGCTTGCCGGTTCGCCCCGGCGCCGTGATTTGGTGGAAAATTTTCTGTACGTCGATACCGATAGCGCCGTCGCAGGTGAACAAGCCGTAGTCGGTATACAGGCGTGCCGTACTTGGGTGGTAATTACCCGTACCCAGATGGACGTAGCGTCGCAGTTGCTTTCCTTCCCGGCGCACGACGAGGATCATTTTCGAATGGGTCTTGTGTCCCACCACGCCGTAGACGACATGGGCGCCGGCTTCTTGCAGCCTGGCCGCCAGCTCGATGTTTGCCCGTTCGTCGAAACGCGCCTTGAGCTCGACGACTACGGTTACCTCTTTCCCCGCACGGGCCGCGTCGATCAACGCGGTGGCGACGGGCGAATCCGGGCCGGTCCGATACAATGTTTGTTTGATGACCAGGACATCGGGATCGGATGCCGCCTGGCGCAGGAATTCGATGACCGGCACGAAAGATTCGAACGGGTGGTGCAGCATCACGTCGCCTCGTCGAATAATCGCGAACATGTCAGAAGCGATCGCGAGCCTGCGAGGTCTGCTTGGCGTAAATGCCGGGAATTTCAGCTCCGGGCGTTCGATCATTTCAGGTACCGCCATCAAACGAGTAAGGTTGACGGGGCCCTTGCAAGTGAATATCTCCGTCTCCGCCAGATTGAATTCGTGTTGCAGTAGATGGATCATCTCTGGCGGGCAATCATCGGCCACCTCGAGGCGCACGGCGTCCCCGAAACGGCGTTGATCCAGTTCGCCTTCGAGTGCGCGCAAGAGATCTTCGACCTCCTCGTCGTCAACGAACAAGTCGCTGTCGCGGGTTACGCGGAACTGATAACAACCCGTTGCCCGCATCCCTGGAAAAATATCGTCGACGTGAGCGTGGATTATCGACGACAAAAAGACGAATTCATGCCGTCCGCCCGCGTATGTTTCGGGGATGTTGATGATCCGCGGCAGCGCCCGCGGCGCCTGTACGATCGCGATACCGCTGTTACGCCCGAATGCATCCTTGCCGTCGAGCGATACCAGGAAATTGAGACTCTTATTCAGAATTCTCGGGAACGGGTGAGACGGGTCCAAGCCGATCGGACTGAGTACCGGCATTAGCTCGCGGTTGAAATAGCGTTTAACCCAGCTCACTTGTTTGGCATTCCATTGAGCCCGCTTTAAAAAATGGATGTGCTCTTCAGCGAGTAACGGAATGAGTTCTTCGTTGAGTACGCGGTATTGCTCCCGGACCAACTCGTGCGCGGCCTCACTGATGCGCTTGAGCTGCTCGTTCGGAGTCAATTGGTCGGGTCCGGCCGATTCTGATCCGTAGGCGACCTGCTGCTTGAGCCCGGCAACCCGGATCTCGAAGAATTCGTCAAGATTGCTGCTGGCGATGCATAAGAATTTCAAGCGTTCGAGCAGCGGCGTGGTGCCATCTTTAGCTTGTTCGAGGACGCGGCGGTTGAACTCGAGTTGGCTGAGCTCGCGGTTGATGTAGAGCTCGGAATCCGTCAGGTCTAACGTTTTAGCATCCATATCGGATCTATGCGCGGTCGTTGGGCCATTTGTCGGCGCAGGTATTCTTCGAATTCTGGTGATAGAATCGCGCGCCTTGTCAATTAGTATTATAGCGGGATTAGCAGTCGGACATGGTGAGAAAGAGCAAGAAACGTAGTAGAAAAGACTCGAAAGCATTGACTTCCAAGAATGCCGACCGCCTCGTGCTGTATGAAAGCTCCGTGCAGGCCGTCGATGCCGAAATTGACTTCGTCGATGAAACGTTCAGGCAAATCCGTGGGCGCCGCGGCAGACTGTTGCGCGAGGATTTTTGCGGGACGGGCAATACTTCTTGCGAATGGGTGCGCCGACGGCCGGACAATTACGCGACAGGTGTCGACCTCGACGGCGCCGTAATGGCATGGGGCCGCGACCGGCATATTGCCAAACTCAAGAGAACACAAAAGGCCCGCGTCCAGCTCCTTCAGGCCGACGTCGCCAAGGTCGACACGCCGCCGCAGGACATCGTGTTGGCCATGAATTTCAGTTATTGGGTGTTCGCGGACCGGGCGAGCATGGGCGACTACTTCGCAAATGTTTACGCCTCGCTCGGTGACGACGGCGTTTTCTTCCTCGATTGCTATGGCGGCTACGAGTCCTTCCAAGTTATGAAGGAACACACCGAATACGATGACTACACATATACCTGGCATCAGGCACGTTACAATCCAATTACTGGCGCTATGCGCTGCCATATCCATTTTAAATTCAAGGACGGTTCGCGCCTGAAAAAGGCCTTTACCTACGACTGGCGCTTGTGGACCTTACCGGAGATCCGAGAACTCCTCGCCGAGGCGGGGTTCCGCAATGTGACCGTCTATTGGCAGGGCTGGGACGACGACGAAGAGGAAGGCAACGGCGAATTCACGCCGGTCGAAGACGCCGCTCCGGATGCCGGGTGGATCTGCTACATCTCTGCTGAGCGTTAGCGCGAGGATCTTGCGCGGCTGTCGGATCGTCTGCGACGACCACGGCCGTTCCCACTACTAATTTGCCGGCACAGGTGTGACGGTGCGGCTGCGCAATGCAAGCGATCGAGCTCAGAGCCCGATCGTTGACCAAAGCACGATATTCGGCATCGCAACCAGAGTAGAAGATATCAACAGTGAGTACTCACTTACATCTTCGGGGCGGGTTCCGGAAAAATAGCCTTCTCGCGCTTGGCTTGGTGGAGGCGCTTTAGTATCCTTATCCGTGGCTGCCATGGTGGTGGCCTATATCACCCGGGCGTCCGCCCGGATCCATGGAAGGAGATGACTAATGCATGTCTTCACGAAGATCTTATCGACCTGTCTGCTTTGCCTCGCGATCGGTACCGCCGTTGCCGAGGTCGTTGATATCAACTCGGCCGACGCCGACAGCCTTGCGGCGACGATCAACGGCCTCGGCCCGGCACGGGCCGAGGCGATCGTCGCTTTTCAAAAGGACAATGGTCCTTTCGACTCGGTTGACGACCTCGTGCTGGTAAAGGGGATTGGGCCGGCGACGGTCGCCAAGAACCGGGACAAACTGACCGCAAACTAGCCCTGCGCTGCAGAGCAGAACGCTTGCACTAACATCAACCTTAACGGCCGGCTCGGCGCCTGCGTCCGGGCCGGCTTCTTTTTGCGCGCTTGTCTACCCTACGGTATGCTCTGCGGCCGCGCGACAACAAGGTTCGCGCGGCCTCGAACCAGGCGCAAACGAAGTATTGCAGAAGCACAACGCCGGTACGGGTCAATCTCAGACGCCTCTAAAGATACGGTCCCGATGGAACAACGATACGACCCCAGCGCGCTAGAGCCCGCGTTGCAGAAATCCTGGCAAGAGACTCGCGCATTTTCGGTCGAGGAGGACCGGAGCCGGGAGAAATTCTATTGTCTGTCGATGTTTCCCTACCCGAGCGGCAAGCTGCACATGGGCCACGTGCGCAACTACACCATCGGCGACGTCATTTCGCGCTACCAGCGGATGCTCGGTAAGAACGTACTGCAACCCATGGGATGGGATGCTTTCGGGTTGCCGGCGGAAAACGCGGCGATCGAAAACAACATCCCACCGGCCGAATGGACGCGCAGCAACATCGACTATATGCGAACCCAGCTGCAGCGGCTGGGTTTTGCCTACGACTGGGAGCGCGAATTCGCGACCTGCGATCCCGACTACTATCGATGGGAGCAATGGTTTTTTACGAAACTGTACGAAAAGGACCTCGTATACCGCAAGCAAGCGGTCGTGAATTGGGACCCGGTCGACCAGACGGTGCTCGCCAACGAGCAGGTAATCGACGGCCGCGGTTGGCGCTCAGGCGCGTTGGTCGAACGCCGCGAGATTCCACAATGGTTTCTCCGCATAACGGCGTACGCCGACGAACTCCTCGATGATATCGAGCGCCTGGACGGCTGGCCCGAAGCGGTGAAAACCATGCAGCGCCATTGGATCGGCCGCTCCGAAGGCTTGATGATCAAGTTTCCCTTGAGTAGCGGCGACGGCGCGCTCGAAGTCTTTACCACCCGTCCGGATACGCTGGGCGGCGTGACCTACATGGCGGTCGCGCCGGAGCACCCGCTCGCTACCGCGGCAGCCGCTACCGACCCCGAGATCGCCGCCTTCGTCGACAGCTGCCGAACTTTGTCGTCGTCCGAGGCGGACGTCGAAAAAATGGAAAAGCGTGGTTTGCCGCTGGGTATCAGCGTCGACCATCCCCTGACCGGCGCACCCGTCCCGGTGTGGGTGGCGAATTTCGTGTTGATGGCCTACGGCACCGGCGCCGTGATGTCGGTGCCGGGTCACGACCAGCGGGATTGGGAGTTCGCGACCGCTTTCGGATTGCCGATCAAGCAGGTCATTTTCGCCGCCAGTGGCGAGGACCCCGGAATTACCGAAAGCGCGTTTACGGAAAAGGGGATCGTTGGCAACAGCGGCGACTACGACGGCCTCGATTACGGCGCGGCGTTCGACGCCATCGCCGACCGCCTCGCAATGGAGCAGCGCGCGGAGCGACGGGTCCAGTACCGGCTGCGCGACTGGTTGGTATCGCGCCAGCGCTATTGGGGCTGTCCGATCCCGATTTTGTACACCGACGACGGCGCGCTGGTGCCGGAATCCGCCGACCGCCTGCCGGTACGCTTGCCGGAAGAGGTCGAATGGCAGGGGGTGGCTTCGCCGCTGAAGAATATGCCGGGTTTTACCGAGTCCGAGCTCCCCGGAACGGGCAAAACTGCGACGCGCGAGACCGATACGTTCGACACTTTCTTCGAATCCTCGTGGTATTTCTCGCGGTTTTGCTGTCCGGATGCGAGCGATGCGATGGTCGATGAGCGCGTCGAATATTGGATGCCGGTGGACATCTACATCGGCGGGATCGAACACGCCGTACTGCACCTGCTCTATGCGCGCTTTTTTCAGAAGCTGATGCGCGATGCGGGTCTGGTGAGCGCCGGAGAACCGTTCACGCGGTTGCTGACGCAGGGAATGGTGTGCAAGGAAACCTACTCTCGCGATGCCGGGAACGGGAAGCGGCAGTATTTCAACCCCGCCGACGTTGATGTCGAGATCGACGCCAAGGGCCGGCCGGTAGTGGCGCGTCTTGCGGCTGACGGCGAAGTCGTTGAAATCGGCGCCGTCGAGAAGATGTCAAAATCTAAGAATAACGGGGTCGACCCGCAGGCGTTGATCGACCGCTATGGTGCCGACACCGTCCGCCTCTACACGATGTTCGCGGCACCCCCCGATCAGGCCCTCGAGTGGTCGGACACGGCTGTGGAAGGCGCGTTTCGATTCATCAAGAGCTTATGGCGCCTGACCTATCAACATAGCGCCGCCGGTCCGTGCCAGCGGCTTGACGAAAATGCCTTGGGCGGTGACCTGAAAGCGTTGCGGCGGCAGATCCACGAGACCATTAATAAGGTGACCGACGACGTCGCTCGGCGCTACAAATTCAACACCGCAATCGCCGCAGTGATGGAGCTTGTTAATGCACTGTCGCGTAATCGGGACGACAGCGAACAGGGACGAGCGGTCCAGCAGGAAGGCCTCGAGGCGGCGGTTCGGCTGCTTGCTCCGATCGTTCCACATTGCACGGATGCATTGTGGCGGGCCCTCGGACATCAGGACGAATCGCTGTTGGATGCCAGTTGGCCCGAGGCCAACGAGCGAGCCATTGTCCGCGACGAGCTCCTGATCGTGGTACAGGTCAACGGTAAGAAACGCGCGGAGATCAACATAGCGGCCGGATGCGAACAAGAAGAACTCGAAGTAGCGGCACTGGCGGATGCGAACGTGCAGCGATGCATCGATGGCAAAACGGTGATCAAAACGGTGGTCGTTCCCGGGCGCTTAATAAACCTGGTCGTGCGATAATCAACGGATGTCGGCAAAATTCTCGATCGTTATCCTCGGTTGCGCCTGCCTGATCGGGTGCGGCGACTGGTACCTGCGCGGCACGCGGACGGACACGGTCCCGTTCGATTCCGCGTATCTCAGCGGCGCGACGGCGCCCCGACTTCAAGCCGCCCTGCGGCAGGAATTAGGGTATAGCGGGGTCAGGCTCGCGCCAAAAAAAGACGCCCAGGCGACGATCGAATTGACCGACGAAACATTCGACCGCCGCGTCCTGTCGGTCGATTCGGATAGCGGGAAGGTCCGCGAAGTAGAACTCGGCCTCGAGGTTCGGTTTTCGGTCCGAGGGAAAGACGGAAAGTTGTTGATCCCGCCGGAGAAACTAAGCTGGGAGCAGGATTTTATCTTTGACGAGAGTTCGCTGTTGGGGACCACCGAGACGGCAAAGGTTATTCGGCGGGAGTTGGCCGAGGACGCCGCCTTGACCATTATTCTGCGTTTGGAAACGATCCAACTCTAGGGAACCTCTGATTGATTCGTGGAACGCCGCCTTGCGTTCAAAATCGCCCGTCTCGGCGTTGCGGATCTTGCCAATAGCCCCGGCTATTACCTGCGATCCGCGCCTTGAGTCGAACCATTTTGAATCACAATCCGACTGTCCCAGAATGAATCAGAGGTTCCCTAGCCCGTATTTATCGCCAGGACGACGTCGACGCGACGGAGGATCAAGATGCTGGTAGCCGTCGACAGCCTCGGGTCACATCTGGAGCGCTCAGGTCTCGCGCGCTGCTACCTCATTTTTGGCGGCGAGCCGCTGCAAACGATGGAAAGCGCGGACCGGGTGCGCGCTGCGGCGCGAGTCGAGGAGATCTCCGAGCGCTTGTTGTTCGAAGTCGAATCGGGGTTCGATTGGCAGCAGCTAAGCGTTGCGGCGAATGAGTTGTCGTTGTTCGCCGAGCGTCGTTTGATCGAACTTCGCCTGCACGGGCGCAAACCCGATAAAGCAGGTAGCGCGGTTCTGGCTGAGCTCCTGGCGCGTGATGATGTCGGCGACATTCTTCTCTTGACCGCCGACCGGCTCGATCGCAATACCCAAAAAGCAAAATGGTTCAAGGCGATCGATGCCGCCGGCGTAACGGTTCAGGCCCGCCCCGTCAACGCCTCGCAGCTCGATCGCTGGATCACGCGGCGCGCCCGGCAGAGCGGTTTGGCAATGACCCGAGCCGCCGCCGAACTCATCGCCGCCCGTGCCGAAGGTAATTTGCTTGCTTGCGCGCAGGAACTCGATAAGTTGAGTCTTCTGGTCGAAAGCGGCGAGGTAGACGTCGACGTTGTTCTCGCTGCCACGGTCGATAGCGCGCGTTTTGATGTTTTCGGTTTCGTCGATGTCACGCTGTCCGGGGACGGCGGCAAGGCCGTAAGGATGCTGCGCGGTCTGTGCGAAGAAGGAACTGAAGCCGTTGTGATCGGCTGGGCGATAAACCGGGAATTGCGGAATCTGGCGTACATGGCAGTAGACCTTGCGGCCGGTAACGCTATGCAATCAGTTCTAAATAAGCATAAGGTATGGGGTTCGCGCGTCGGCGTCGTCAAACAAACCCTCGAACGTTTTCCCCTGGCGCGGATAACGCGGATGTTTCGGTGGAGCATGGCGATCGATAGGATTATCAAAGGAGCGCGGCCCGGCGACCCATGGGACGAGTTGGAGTTACTCTGTCTCGATCTCGCGGGTAAGCGATAAACGCGGCGCGGCAACTGGAATCATGGCGAAAACGGCAGATAAATCCGATAAGGTCGCAGCGTTCGACAGTGAGGCCTATATCCATGGTGTTGGCAGCGCCGCGCGTGCAGCCGCGGTGGCGATGGCGCGCGCCTCGACCCGGTCTAAGAATGAAGCGTTGTCCATTATCGCCCGGAACATCGAAGCGGCCGAAGTCGAGATCCTGGCCGCTAACGCTCAAGACCTCGCGCGCGCCGGCGGCCTCGAAAACGCATTGGTGGAGCGGTTGACTCTGAACCCCGGGCGGGTCCGGGCGATGGCGGATGGTCTGAAACAGGTCGCCGACCTGGCCGACCCGGTCGGTGAAACCACCGACATGCGATTTCGGCCGTCAGGGATCCAAGTTGGACAGATGCGGGTACCGATAGGCGTGGTGGGTATCATTTACGAATCACGGCCGAACGTAACCGCGGACGCGGCGGCGTTGTGTTTGAAGGCCGGAAACGCGGCGATCCTCCGCGGCGGTTCAGAAGCGATCCGCTCCAACACCGCCATCGCCGGATGTATCGTTGAGGGACTTGTCGAAGCCGGGTTGCCCGACGCCGCGGTGCAGGTGCTCGGTACCACCGAACGGGCCGCAGTGGGGGCGATGCTCGCGGCACCGGAGTGGGTCGATGTCATCGTGCCCCGGGGCGGCAAGGGGTTAATAGAGCGGGTCAGCCGTGAAGCGCGGATGCCCGTGCTAAAGCATCTCGATGGCGTATGCCACGTTTTCATTGACGCCGCGGCTGACGTTGCGAAGGCGTTTGATGTCGCGATGAACTCGAAGACCCAGCGTTACGGAACCTGCAACACTTTGGAGACGCTCTTGGTCGACCGGGCGATCGCCGGGCGGGTATTACCTGACTTGATTCGTGCGTATCGCGACGCCGGTGTGGAGCTGCGCGGCTGTCGCGAAGTGCGCGCAATGGACCCGGATGTCGCGGCAGCCACGGACAGTGACTGGTATGAGGAATACCTCGCTCCGATCCTTGCGGTGCGGATCGTAGACGGTCTCGATCAGGCGATTGAGCACATCCGCCGGTACGGTTCGCAGCATACTGACGCTATCGTTACCGAGGACCTCGGCGCGGCCCGGCGTTTCCTTGCCGAAGTCGATTCGAGCTCGGTCATGTTGAACGCGTCTACCCGATTCGCCGACGGCTACGAATACGGTTTGGGTGCCGAAGTCGGTATCAGTACCGACAAGATTCACGCCCGCGGACCCGTTGGCTTGACGGGCCTGACCTCGCAAAAATGGATCGTCATCGGCGACGGACACGTGCGCGGTTGAGCCGGCCAGTGCGCGGACGAGCCACTAACCCGAATGAGCGATAGCGCTACCGATTGGCCGCCAATCGGCATCCTCGGCGGCACCTTCGACCCGGTGCATATTGGACACCTCCGGCTGGCCATCGAGGCCTCGGAAACACTACAACTTCCGATGGTACGAATGATTCCTTTGAATCAACCAAATCACCGTGGCGCCCCGGTCGTACCAGCAGACCTCCGGTTCGAGATGCTCAGCGCCGCGATCGATAGCGATCGGCTCGTCGCCGACGATCGCGAACTACGGCGGGGCGGAGTCTCCTACACGATTGACACGCTGGAATCGCTGCGCGCGGACTATGCTAAGCAACCCTTGTGCCTGCTCGTCGGTGCGGATGCTTTTCGCGGTCTGTGCGATTGGCATCGATGGCGTGAGTTGCTCGCCTACGGTCACCTGGTGGTCGTTGCCCGACCGGACACCGGGGCAGACTTGGACCCGCGCTTGCAGCAACTGATCGAAACGGCGGCCACGGCCGATCCCGATACATTGCGGCGCCAATGCTGCGGCCGGATCTACTTTCAACCGATTCCCCTGCTGCCTATATCGTCGACCGACATCCGCGCGCGCGTCGCCGTCGGCCGCGACATCAGTCATCTCGTGCCTCAGCCGGTGCAGCGGCTGATCGATCAATATCAACTGTATAAGAGTCCTGTCTGAAATGAATGTCGAACTGGCGCCCGAAGCCTTACGCGACCTAGTCACCGTCTCGCTGGATGATGGCAAGGCCGAGAACATTTGCGTGATCGACGTAAGCGCTCTGACCACGATAACCGACTACATGGTGATAGCTTCGGGCCGCTCTTCGCGGCAGGTGAAGGCGCTCACGGCGCGGGTAGTGGAGGCGGCCCGGGACAGGGGCGTCAAACCTATCGGGATAGAAGGCGAGACTACCGGAGAATGGGTACTCATCGATTTCGGTGACGTCATCGTCCATACCATGCAACCGGAAACGCGCGCCTTCTATCAACTGGAAAAACTGTGGGATCAACGGCCGGCCAATCCTGATAGGATGGAAATAACATGGGAGTCCTGACAAGGTGAACGTTGTCCCGCAGTGCCGCCACGTCACCGGATTCAGCGACGGCGACGGGTCGATATGCCGGTAATTCGATGGGAGTCGGAGCGCGGTGCGGATCCAAATTCTGTGTATCAGCAAAAGACCTCGCGACTGGGTGACCCAGGCGACGGATGAATACCTGCGGCGTTTGAAGAATCAACTGGAAGTCGTTGTTAAGGAAATCGCGCCGGTGACCAAACAGGTATCCAAAAATGCGCAGATGGAGAAGGAGGCCGAGCGCTTACGTGGTCTGTGTCCGCGGCGCGCATACACAGTTGCCCTCGATGAGCGCGGCGAACTTTGGTCCACCGCCGAGGTGGCCGATAATCTCCAACAGTGGCGCGCAGAGCACAGCGATGTCATCTGTTTCGTCGGTGGTGCTGAAGGTCTTGCAACCGAAATCGTCGCCAGCGCCGATCGCCGCTGGTCGCTGTCGCGGCTGACATTACCGCACCAGCTAGCGCGTGTGATTGTGGTCGAGCAATTGTATCGGGGCTGGAGCTTCTTGCATAACCACCCATATCATCGTGCGTAAGGGACTTTCGACGTTGCTTGCAGGTTCGACGCGCGCACGCCCGCCCGGAGGTGTGGAATTTCGGTGAGATATGCCTGCTGAGCTCGGTTCCGACGGTTGCCAGCTATTACTGGCTTCCGCTTCGCCGCGCCGCGCCGAGATGCTGAAACTCTGCGGCGTATCGTACCGCGTCGTCCCGGCGGCGATCGATGAGTCGGCCACGGCGGGCGAAGCGCCGGCGGCGTATGTACGGCGCATGGCGCTCGCTAAAGCCGAAGCGGGAAGTTCTCAATCCGGGCGATCCGTACCCGTCCTTGCGGCCGACACGGCCGTCGTCATCGACGATCTGATTCTGGGCAAGCCCCGCGATCTCGAAGATGCGAAGCGGATGCTCGGGCTTCTCTCCGGTCGTTGGCACGAGGTTTATTCCGGCGTCGCGGTGATGCACCTCGAGGCCGATGCGATCAGCGTACGCACCCGCGTCAAAATGCGAACGGTCGCGGTATCGGAAGTCGACGCCTATTGGCGCACCGGAGAGCCGCTGGACAAAGCCGGATCGTACGCGGTGCAGGGGATCGGCGGTGCTTTCATCGATCGCATCGACGGAAGCTATTCGAATGTTGTGGGGCTCCCGCTTGTCGAAACGCTATCGCTTCTCAATAAGTACGGCGTCGGTCACCTACTCGCCGGCGGCGGGCGCGAACCCGGGAAACAGGCCTGACCCGTGGGGCTCACGAGGTAACCGGGCTGAGCGGTCACCCGAGCTCAAAAGCAGTCGAAAGCTTTTTGGCGACCGGCGCATTCTGCAGCCGGACGTAATCGGGCAGGCCGTTGCGATACGGCGGATAATCTTCGCCGGCGATCAGCGGGTTTAAGTAACGGCGGCACGGTTCGGTGATCCCGTACCCGTCGGTGGTAATGAAGTCACGTGGCATCATCTTCTCCACGTTCGCAATATCTTCGAGTTGAGCTTCGCCGATCCGCCATTCGTAGGGTTCGTCGGCGACCCGCTCTATCGTCGGCATCGCCGCATTCTTACCCTCAAGCGCCATGTCTACCGCTGCCCGACCAACCGCGTAGGCTTGTTCGACATCGGTTTTCGAGGCGATGTGCCGGGCCGCGCGCTGAAGGTAATCGGCAACCGCCCAGTGGTATTTCAAACCGAGTCGCTGCTTGAGCAACTCTGCGATCACCGGTGCAACGCCACCGAGTTGAGCATGGCCAAAAGCGTCGCGGGTGCCAGCGTCGGCAACGAATTCGCCGTTCGCATTGCGCAGACCTTCGGAGACCACGATCGCGCAATAGCCATTGCGCGCGACGCAACGATCGACCCGTTCAACGAAATCATCTTCGTCAAAGGCAAGCTCAGGAAACAGTATCAGGTGGGGTGCGTCTCCAGGCTGCTGCTGCGCGAGGCCCCCGGCCGCCGCGATCCAACCGGCATGCCGGCCCATCACCTCAAGGACGAATACCTTAGTCGAGGTTTTCGCCATCGATGCGACGTCGAAGCCGGCTTCGCGGATCGATACGGCGACGTATTTCGCAACCGATCCGAAACCAGGGCAGTTATCAGTGACAGGCAGGTCGTTGTCCACCGTCTTCGGGATCCCGATGCACTGCAGCGGATATCCGCGCTGCGAGCTCAATTGCGCGATCTTATTGGTCGTGTCCTGCGAGTCGCCACCGCCGTTGTAAAAAAAATAGCCGATATCATGTATCTCGAAAACCTGCAGTAGGCGTTCGTACTCGGCGAGGTTCTCTTCCAGACCTTTCAGTTTGTAACGGCAGGAGCCGAATGCGCCGGAAGGCGTATGGCGCAGAGCTGCTATCGCTTCTGCCGATTCCAACGACGTATCGATGAGGTCCTCGGTCAAGGCTCCGATGATCCCGTTGCGTCCGGCGATGACATTGCCTATTTTCTCTGGATTATCGCGCGCCGCCTGAATCACCCCGCAGGCGCTCGCGTTGATGACAGCCGTAACCCCGCCAGATTGAGCGTAGAATGCGTTGCGTCGTCCCATTGTTGCTCCCAGTATCGAATGTGTAACAGCCGGTAACGACCGGTGTAAATTCGCCCGCGTTGGATCCATACTAACGCTGCACATTGGCGCGATAAAGCCGCGAGCCGCTTGGAACTCATCGCGTTACCGATGGCCTAAGGTCGACCGGCTGGGGTGATCCCGATGGACAGTTAACGAGCGAGTGCAAGGCTAGCGACAAGTGAATAACAATTCAAACCAGAACTCGGGTGGACGCCTTCGGGCCTCTATCCTTGTCGGTCTCATCTATTTTTTCGTTACCGGCGCTCCCCCGGCGGCGACCGAACTCGAAGACTTGCCTGACTTTGGCGATTCCGCCGGAGCGATCATTTCGCCCGAACAGGAAAAGCAATTGGGTGAAGGGTTCATGCGCCAGATGCGGCGATACGCGCCGATCGTAACTGACGAAGAAGTCGAGGACTATATCCAGAAGCTCGGCATGAGCCTGGGCGAACTCGCCGGTTATTACGGTGACTTCACGTTTTTCATGGTGGATGCCCGAGGCATCAATGCGTTCGCCGTGCCCGGCGGTTTCATCGGCATGCATACGGCACTGATATTGCAGTCCAAGAGCGAGAGCGAGGTCGCCTCGGTGCTTGCTCACGAGATCGTACACCTGACTCAGCGCCATGGCGCGCGCATGATCGAAGAGGCGCAGCGGACGAACATCCCGGCCATGGCCGCCCTCCTCGGCGCCATCGCGCTCACCGCGATGAATCCGGAGGCCGGGCTCGGAGCGCTCACCGCGGTACAGGCGGTTCAGGCACAACGCCAAATAAACTTCACCCGTGCGAACGAGCGGGAGGCGGATCGGATCGGTATCCAGTTGCTTTACGAGGCCGGTTACAATACGCAGGCGATGGCGGATTTCTTCCAAAGGTTGCAAACCGCAAGCCGCTATACCGATCCCGCATTTATTCCAGAAATTCTGCGCACGCATCCGGTCACCGTTAACCGGATTTCCGAGGCCCGCGAACGGGCGGAGCGCCTTGGCAGCGTACCGATCCGGGAAGATAGTTACGACTACCATCTCATTCGAACGAAGCTCGACGTAAATGCTGCGGACGACCCGGCAAGGGTAAAACATTTCTACAAAACTGCCTTACGCGAAGGTACGTTCGCGCATGAGAGCATCGCGCGGTACGGGTATGTACTGGCGTTGACCGAAGCGGGTGATTTCGCAAAAGCCCGTGTCGAGGTCACCAAGTTGTTGCTCGAGGCGCCGCAAATCCTGGCGTTTCGTCTGGCGGCAGGGAGGTTGGAGCTACGGGCAGACAAGTTGACCGCGGCGCTCGATCATTTTGCCCGTGCTCATCGCGACTACCCGGAAAATCGAGCGGCCGCGTATGGCTATGCCAATATCTTGACGTTGGCCGGTAAACCGGAGGAGGCGAAGAAGCTGCTACGCGATTACGGACTTGCTGACCGCCGTGATCCGCGATTTTTCAAACTTCTGGCGGAAGCCGAAAACGACCTGGGCCAGACTGCGAACTCGCACTTTTCTCTGTCGGAATACTACCGCAGCCTTGGCGAATTGCGTCTCGCGGTGCAGCAGCTGCGGCTCGCCCAGGAGACCCCAGAAATCTCCAATTACCAACGGTTGCGCATCGATGCGCGAATGGATGAGATTAACGACGAAATTACCCAGTTGGAAAAGGGCACCGCCGGGCGTGAGCGCGAACGCCAGGAACGCCGCCGCTGACCGTTACCGGAATCGATCACGGCGCAAGCGCATGCGGGTCAGGTCTGTTGCCCTTTGCATCGCCCTAGCCCCGGTGTTCGGCGCTGGCGCCGACAATGCAGATCCCACCGCGCACGGCCGTGAACTCGCATTTGCGCGCGACAAGGGCAATTGTCTCGCTTGCCATGTTATTGCCGGCGGGACGCAAATGGGCGATGTCGGCCCTCCGCTCGCCGCCATGCGGTCGCGATTCCCTACTCGTCGGCGCCTGTTCGATCAGATCTGGGATGCGGGTCAATTCAACGAACTGTCTCTGATGCCCCCATACGGCCGACACGAGATCCTAAACCAATCGGAAATCGATGCGATCGTCGAGTTTCTGTACACTCTGTAACCGTGGTCGGACCCAATAAATCGACGAAAAGCGGCGCGGCGGTACGCCGGCGCCTGTTGCTCGCCGGACTAGGCGGGATCCTCGCCGCACCGTTGGCGTGGGCGGCCCAAAGGTTGGCGCCGCGCCCGGTCGAAGCTTTCCGTACCGAGACGGTCGAGCAGACCCTGCGCGCTCTTTTCGGCGATATTGAGATCCCTTTGAGCGAAAAAATCCGTATAGCGGCAGCCGATCTGGCCGAAAACGGTGCCGTCGTACCGATCAAAATCAACGCCGATCTCGCCGAAGTTCGCGCGATTTCCATTATCGCGACGAAAAACCCGGTGCCCTTGGTCGCCAAGTTTGTTTTCGCAAAAACGACCGCGGGCTTTATCGCTACGCGCATCAAACTCGCCGAATCGTGTGAGGTTATCGCGGTGGTGGAAACCGCCAATGGCATCTATCAGGCGCGCAAAGCGATCGAAGTAACGATCGGGGGTTGCGGGGTCTGAGCGGCAATGTCGGGGTCGATTAAGGTACGTACGGAGCTCCGCGACAATACTCTCACGGTGCGGATGCTGGTTCGTCATGTAATGTACATCGGTGGCCGCAGCGCGACCGGCGAAAGAATCGCTCCGCATTTCATCAAGGAAATCAGTTGTACCCATAACGGCGAGGTCGTCATGCTCGGCCACTGGGGTGCGGGCATCGCGAAAAACCCTTATCTGTCGTTCACTATTGACAACGTCGCGTCCGGTGACGAGCTCGCGTTTCGCTGGATAGACAATCAGGGCGGTACTGGTGACTACGCGACCGCAGTCTGATCGGGCGACGTGGTAAGCGACTCGTTATTCTCGCAGTCGCCTTCGGCGAGCGTATCGAGGATCCGAGGAGTTGCGCAGAGCGATGCACACCGACGAGTATGCGCGTTCCTGGTCAGCGCAGCCCTTTTTTCAACGGTGCTCTGCGCTCGCGCCGATGCCGAAGCGGATCGCAATGCGTTTCGGCGAGCCTATCAACAGCGGTTTCCGGCGGTAGAGCTTGACCAGTTCGTGCTCGGCGTCTACGCGATCGATGCAAAGTTACGCACCCAATACGAAGCAATTAATGAATTCCCACCCTATGAATTCGCACTGGACGAAGGAGCCGCGCTGGCCCGAACCTTGTTCGCGAACGCGCGCGATCTGGATGAATGCCTCGGACAAAATGGGGACAGGGCGGCTAACGAGTACCCGTATTTTGATTCCGTTAGCGGCGAGATAGTGACGCTGCCGGTGGCCGTGAATCGCTGCCGCGAACGCTACGGGCGGGAACCGTTGAGCTACAAGCAACAGCCGCTTACAAAGGTTCTCGCGTTTTTGAACTTCGGCGCCCGCGGCAGTCGCCGCGCCGTCGAACCACCGAGCGACCACCGCGCGCGTACGGCCTACGAGGCCGGTAAGATGTACTTCTACACGAAACGGGGCCAGCTGAATCTATCCTGCGCCGACTGCCATTTGACTGCGGCCGGAAGGCACTTGCGCGAGCAGACGCTTGCGCCGTTGCTCGGAGTAGTCAATCGCTATCCTGTATATGGCTTGCGGTGGGGCGCGCTCGGGACCCTACACCAGCGTTTTGTAGGATGCCTGGAGCAGGTTCGGGCGGAGCCGGAATATCCTCAGAGCCGGCCTTTTCGGGAGCTCGAATATTTTCTCGCACTAATGAGTAACGGGTTACCGATGATTGGACCCGGAACCCACCGTTAGCTTTTTGCGGACACGGAGATTCGCCGGGGCTGCGGCGAGCTAAGAATTAATTTTTGTTAAATAGACGAATTTTCCGATCGAGTGCGGTGTAGTTCACAGATTTGTTACGCCGGCCGAGTGTGATCGCTTTCCGTATCAGGCAGAGACCGAACCTAAAATCGGTCCGAATAAACAAAAACGACATAATGGATCGTAGGGCACTATGCAAGAAAAACGTTGGTTTAGCTCACTCTTAGACATCTTCGGACTGCTTTCGCTCACTTGTGCGGTAATTACCCTCGGCGGGGTGATATGGTTCGCGGACGTTATCTCCGCATCATTACTGTTCATTGCTTTTTACGCTTGCTTGGCTACCGGTGTCGCTAGCTTTTTACTCAGCCGGTTGGCGGAAATACTTAGCGTAGTTTATAACACGCCGGACCCGCGTAGCCAGAGGAAGCGCGCAGTAACCGAGACCGACGTCGCAACGTCGCCAGCGCTCGTCGCGGACAGAGAAACGGTTACCGAGGGGGAATTCCCCCGCGCCGCTTGAGCCCGGTCCGGCGCTCGGTAGTAGCCGCTTAGGCTCTGCACCTTCGGTATTCCCGCAAGCCCGTCGAGGTCGCGGCTGGCGAGTCTCCGCTTCGCGACGTTAATGCCCTCGCGATTACCGCCAATCTATATGACGCAGACCATGATCCCGCTGCTTTAGGTCCCCTCTAATATCAATGTAATCGGTACCAAACGTCACAATGGGGGGCGGCATGCGACGACACATCGTGCCTGATGTCGTTAACGACCAGGAGATTGCGGCGCTTTCCAAAAGCGCTACCGTCCGCGATGCGGCCCGGTTGATGCGCGAACGTTCGATCAGCGCCGTATTGGTCATGGAGGGCGATGCACTAGAGGGTATCTTCACCGTGCGCGATGTCGCGCGCCGGATCGTCGCTGCGGATTTGAGCCTTGATACGATGCTCGGTGACGTGATGACCCCCAATCCGGAGACCATTACATCGGCCGAAATCCCGCTGCGGGGTTTGCGCCGAATGCACGACGGCGGTTTCAGGCATCTACCGGTCGTCGATGGGACACGCGTGGTGGGAGTCGTTTCGCGGCGAGATTTTTTCCGCGAAGATGAAGAAATGCTCGGCCAGGAGACCTCGCTGTGGGAGCACCTGCGTTAGCGATCTGTCCGGCGATGAATTTTCAGCGTTGCCGGTCGTCGCGAGGCGCGACCGCGCTACCCGTTGGTTTCCCTGTCGTAGAAGTCCGTCCAAGGCTTCCGCCGGCCGGGTTTGCTCGCAACGGGCCAAATTCGGTCCCGACGGGTTGGTCCCGATACGACGCCGTATCGACTTGTTTAGCGGCACGAGGCGCGCGCCGCGACGCTCGAATTGGTGGGCCGTGTAGGGATCGAACCTACGACCAACGGATTAAAAGTCCGGTGCTCTACCAACTGAGCTAACGGCCCGGTGACTAAACAGGTCGGCCGACGCCTCACTGTCGATTTTGCCTCTCCGATCGCAACGTTCCTAGGCGCGCGCCGCCATCGAAAGGTCGGCGATAATAACGAATCTCGGGCTTGCAGTCCAAAAACAGCTTACCCTACTGCCCCGGGTCTGGGTGCAGGATGCGGCTGTCTCCGGTACATTCGAGCTACCAGGCGACCGGACGTAATCCAAGTTCGCCCCGGCAACAGAAATCTCGCAAAAATGGCCGATTTCCGTTGCTGTCGAACGTATTTCCTTGAAATTTTCTCAGTAAGCCGTATTTTCCCCCGGTCGTCCAAATCTCACAGGAACGAAAATGCCGATTTATGAGTATGAATGCAGCGATTGCGGACACCGGCTCGAGGCCCTGCGAAAGATGAACGATGATCCCTTGACCGGTTGCCCGTCCTGCGGAAAAGATACCCTGCGCAAGCGCGTTTCGAAGGTCGCGTTCCGATTGAAGGGTACCGGCTGGTATGAAACTGATTTCAAGGATAAGCCCGCGAAGGCAAAAACGGAGGAATCCGATAAAAGCGGTAAAGATGCCTCCGGTGACCCCAAGGATACCGGCGGCAAGGAAGACAAGACCGCTGCAACCACAGGCGGGCCGAAAAAGCCCGCCACGAAGGCCGACGAATGACGGTGCCGGTGAGAAGCTAGCAGATTGCGGTGTTGCACCGCACACCGTATCATTCCCGGCCTTGCGTACGAACGGCTCTTGATATGAGCAGCGATCCAAACCATGCGTAGCCATTACTGCGGAAACATCACCGAAGCGGAATTGGACGCCTCTGTGACCGTTTGTGGTTGGGTCCACAATCGCCGTGATCACGGCGGTGTCATTTTCATCGATCTGCGTGACCGTTACGGGATAATCCAAATCGTTATCGACCCCGATACCCCGGAGAGTTTCGCGACTGCCGAACGCATCCGCGGTGAGTACGTGTTGCGAGCGTCTGGCCGTGTGCGTTACCGGCCCGAGGGAACCGAGAATCCGGACATGCCGACCGGCAAAGTAGAAGTTCTGGTCAAAGAACTCGAAGTTCTCAACGCTGCGGCCACGCCGCCGTTTCAGGTCGACGAACGTCACGTACACGAAGACACGCGGCTGAAGTACCGATACATCGATTTGCGTACCGAGCGGATGCAGACGAATCTCGTGTTGCGCGCTAAGGTCAGCCGGGTGTTGCGTGACTACTTGGACGGGAAAGGATTTCTCGATATCGAAACTCCCATGCTGACGAAAGCGACGCCCGAAGGAGCGCGCGATTACCTGGTTCCGAGTAGAACCCACCCAGGCCGTTTTTTTGCGCTGCCGCAGTCGCCGCAATTGTTCAAGCAGTTGCTGATGATGTCGGGCTTCGACCGTTACTATCAGATTGTCCGGTGCTTTCGAGACGAAGATTTACGCGCGGACAGGCAGCCCGAATTCACGCAACTCGATATCGAGTTGTCTTTCGTCGATGAGCAGGACGTTATGCAACTGACGGAAGCGATGATCCGGTCGGTATTTAGTGCCGTCCTTGACGTATCTCTTCCCGATCCTTTTCCGCGCCTGAGCTACGGCGACGCGATGCGAAGTTATGGTACGGACCGACCCGACCTGCGTAACCCGTTACAATTGATCGAGCTCGGTGACGTGATGGCAGCGGTCGAGTTCAAGGTTTTCGCCGGTCCGGCCAACAGCCCGGACGGCCGCGTCGCGGCGTTGCTTGCGCCCGGGGGAGGGCGCCTCACCAGAAAACAGATCGACGACTACACCGATTTCGTAGCCATCTATGGTGCCAAGGGATTGGCGTATATCAAGGTCAACGACGCAAGTTCCGGCCGAGCCGGCTTGCAGTCGCCGATCCTAAAGTTCCTTCCCGACGAGGTTGTCGACGCTATCGTTGACCGGACCGACGCCGCCGACGGTGACCTGATTTTCTTTGGCGCCGACGATGCGGTCGTCGTCAATCACGCGCTTGGAGCATTGCGCGATAAACTTGCCGTCGATCTCGGTTTGCTTGAGGAGGGTTGGCGGCCGCTATGGGTGGTCGACTTTCCCATGTTCGACTGGAACGCCGAGAAGCCGGGCTGGGAACCGCTGCACCATCCGTTTACGGCGCCAACCGTCGACCATCACGCGCTGGTCGCCGACCCCGGCGCCGCGCTGTCGCGCGCCTACGACATGGTCTTGAACGGTAGCGAAATCGGCGGCGGCTCCATCCGTATCCATGACCCGGAGGTGCAATCCGCTATCTTCGAGCTCCTCGGCATCGGTGCCGAGGAGGCACGCGAGAAATTCGGCTTCTTGTTGGAAGCGTTACATTACGGTTGCCCGCCCCATGGCGGTATTGCGTTCGGTCTCGACCGATTGGTCATGTTGATCGCCGGGGAGCAGTCGATACGGGACGTGATCCCGTTCCCGAAGACCCAGACGGCGAACTGTTTGCTCACCGCCGCGCCGGCTGCCGTCGACGATGGGCAGTTGCGCGAGATCGGGATCCGGCTACGCCGATCCGAACAAACCAATAGGTAATGGGCGAGTAAGCACTAACTTACATGTCATCTATCCGCCGGCTTGAGTGTCGGTTGCGCCCGGGTCGGTTGTAGTCGGGCGCCAAAGCGTTGGATCTTGCGACGCGCAACCCCACATTGAATAAGTGGGAACTGGAATTCGTCGACGGTCCAAGCGCGGATCACAGTTGTGGGGTAGTGGTGTAAATGACGGAACCAATCGAAGGGCTCATCGAAATTGACCTGCCGGGGTTCGAGATCCCCGTGCGCGCAGCACAGCCACTCACGGCGGCGGCGTCCGCATCGGCCATTCAGCAGATCAAGCGTCTGCTAGAGGAACAAAACGCGGTTCTCGTCGCCCATTATTATACCGAAGAAGCGATTCAGGCACTCGCCGACGAAACCGGCGGGCACGTCTCCGACTCGCTGGACATGGCGCGTTTCGGCCACGAACATCCGGCACACACCTTAGTCGTCGCAGGAGTCCGTTTTATGGGCGAAACGGCGAAGATCCTGAACCCCGAAAAGCGCGTCTTGATGCCCGATCTGAGGGCCGAATGTTCGCTGGATCTGGGATGTCCGGCGGACCTTTTCGGCGAATTTTGCGACCAGCATCCGGATCGTACCGTCGTCGTCTATGCGAACACGAGCGCCGCGGTCAAAGCGCGCGCCGACTGGATGGTGACGTCGGGGAGCGCGCTGGACGTCGTGCGTAGCCTCGACGCGCGCGGAGAAAAGATCCTCTGGGCTCCCGATCGCTATCTCGGCGATTACATTCGGACTCAGACGGGCGCCGATATGCTGCTGTGGAATAGCGCTTGTATTGTGCACGAGGAGTTCAAAGGCATCGAGCTCCAGGAACTCCGTCTCAAACATCCGGACGCAAAGGTTCTCGTGCATCCCGAATCACCGGCGTCCGTGATCGAGCAAGCAGACGCCGTGGGGTCCACCAGCGCCCTCATCGCGGCCGTAAAAAACATGGACGCGAAGCAATTCATCGTCGCGACCGATGCGGGGATTTTCTACAAAATGCAGGCCGCCGCTCCCGGCAAAACATTGATCGAAGCACCCACGAGCGGTCGCGGCGCGACTTGCAAAAGCTGCGCGCACTGCCCGTGGATGGCGATGAACCAATTGGTGCCTCTGCTCGATACGCTACGTACGGGCAATAACGAAATCAAATTGTCTCGCGAGTTGTGCGACCGTGCACGGGTCCCGATCAAACGTCTCTTGGACTTCGCAGCGCAAAAGGGCCAGGTAATCTACGGTAATAACGACGCTTGACCGGGCCACGCGGCGCTGCAAGGCAGGGCGAGTTCTGCGAAAATAGCCCTTTCGTCCGCAGGCGACCTTGAGGGTATTCATGGCAGGACACAGTAAGTGGGCGAACATCCGGCATCGCAAGAGCCGCCAGGATGCAAAGCGGGGTAAGATATTTACCCGGCTCATTCGCGAAATTACCGTTGCAGCGAGACTCGGCGGTGGTGACACCGCCGCAAACCCGCGTTTACGCACCGCCGTCGATAATGCGCTCGGCAACAACATGACCAAGGATACGATCGGTCGGGCGATCAGCAAAGGCGCCGGCGGCGCCGACGGCGATAACTACGATGAGATCCGCTATGAGGGCTATGGACCGGGCGGGGTCGCGGTAATGGTAGACTGCATGACCGATAACCGTAATCGTACGGTCGCCGAAGTGCGGCACGCCTTTACGAAAGGTGGCGGTAATCTCGGTACCGATGGGTCGGTTGCCTATATGTTCTCGAAAGTTGGCCTGCTCGGCTTTCCGGCTGGCAGCAACGAGGATGCCATCATAGAGGTCGCGTTGGAATCGGGAGCCGACGACGTGATCGTGAATGACGATACCTCGATCGATGTGTTAACCGAGCCGGATATTTTCAGCGACGTAAGAGAAGCGATGCTCGCCGCCGGGTTCGATCCAGAGAACGCGGAGGTCACGATGCGCGCCGAAACCACTAATGCTTTGGACGCGCTCGACGCGGAAAAAATGATGCGGTTGTTGGACATGCTCGAAGAGCTGGACGACACTCAGAAAGTCTATTCGAACGCAGAAATCGCCGACGACGTACTCGCGCAACTCGAACCCTAGTGAAAAAGGTCGCGTCTTGCCGGTAATTACCATACTCGGCATCGACCCGGGTTCCCGGATCACCGGTTACGGGGTGGTTCGAATGGATGGGCCGCGCGCCGTACACCTTGGCAGCGGTTGCATTCGGGTAGCGGAACTAGACGTTCCCGAAAGACTGAAGCGGATATTCGAGGAGCTGACCGCGATCGTCAAAGAATATGGGCCGGATCATGTCGCGATCGAGAAGATATTCATGAGCCGCAATGCCGATTCTGCGCTGAAACTCGGTCAGGCACGCGGGACGGCGATCGTGGCCTGCGCAAGGAGCGAGCTTCCGATTTTCGAATACAGCGCGACGCAAATCAAACAGGCGATCGTTGGTCGTGGGCACGCGGGTAAACAACAGGTTCAGCACATGATCAAAGCGCTGCTTTGCCTGCCCGAGGCCCCGGCAGCCGACGCGGCCGACGCGCTTGCCGCGGCGCTTTGCCACGGGCACACGGACTACGGGTCACGCGGTATCCGGGCCGCCAGGATCGATCGAGAAGGCCCCCTTCGTTGATCAGCCGGCTGCAAGGCGTCCTGGTCGAGAAACGGCCCCCGTGGTTGGTGATCGACTGCCACGGTGTCGGATACGAGGTCGAGGTGCCGATGACCACGGTATGGTCGTTGCCGGATCTGGATACCAAAGTCACGTTGCTCACACATCTTGTCGTGCGCGACGACGCTCACCTTTTGTTTGGTTTCGCGACCGAAGCAGAACGCAAACTATTTCGTAGTCTCATTAAGGTTAGCGGGGTCGGGGCGAAAGTCGCATTAGCGATTCTATCCGGCATCGAAGCGGATGAATTCGTCCAATGCGTACACGAAAGCAACACGGCGCGGCTCACCGCGTTACCCGGAATCGGGAAAAAGACCGCCGAGCGCTTAATCGTGGAAATGCGCGATCGCGTTGGTGATTGGGATCCGGCGGGAAGTAGCCCGCGACCAGCCCCGAACAGCGCCACGGCCGACGCCGTTACCGATGCCATCAACGGCTTGATCGCTCTCGGTTACAAACCGCCCGAAGCCAGTCGACTGGTGTTGGAGTTGGATACATCGAGCAAATCGAGCGAAGCACTCATTCGCGAGGTTCTCAAAAGCCTCGCATGACGCGGCGACAGCCTTACCGGCGCCGATTCGGGCAGAATTGCCCCTACCATGCCTCGAGTTCGCCATATTTGTCGATTATCTTGCGATGGAAGGATGGATTTCACGGGGTCGGTTTGGAGCGAGCATCCCCCTACCGGGGTGCTTCGGTACAATGCATCGGTGGTGGGTGCAGCGGCGTCTGGTCAAAGCACCGGCTTGACCGCCCGACAACCAAGGTGTTGCACGAGCAGGAACTGCGGTAAATACAGTGATGGAAGAGGAGCGATTGATCGGCGCCCAATCGGCCGGTGAAGACGTCGCGATGGAAAACGCGATCCGTCCGCGCAGCCTCGAGGACTATATCGGGCAGCCGGCGGTCCGAGAGCAAATGGAAATCTTTATCAGCGCTGCGCGGAAACGCGCGGATGCGCTTGATCACGTCTTGATCTTTGGTCCGCCCGGTTTAGGCAAGACGACGCTCGCTCACATCGTCGCGAACGAATTGCAGGTCAATCTCCGGCACACTTCGGGGCCGGTTCTCGAGCGAGCGGGTGACCTCGCCGCCTTACTGACGAATCTTGAACCGCACGACGTTTTGTTTATCGACGAGATTCATCGCTTGAGCCCCGTGGTCGAAGAGATTCTTTATCCGGCGATGGAAGATTATCAGCTCGACATCATGATCGGGGAAGGTCCCGCGGCGCGAGCGATAAAGCTCGATTTACCGTCTTTCACGCTGGTTGGCGCGACGACGCGAGCGGGTCTGTTGACCTCACCGCTACGCGATCGTTTCGGTATCGTTCAACGTCTGGAATTCTATTCGACCGAAGACCTGACGACGATAGTGCTGCGCGCGGCGAAGATTCTCGATGTCGCGATCGACGTTCGTGGTGCGACGGAAATCGCGCGCAGGGCGCGCGGGACCCCCCGGATCGCGAACCGGTTGCTCCGGCGCGCAAGAGACTACGCGGAAGTAAAGGCAGACGGACAGCTCACCGAGGATGTTGCCGCGCGCGCGCTCGACATGCTCAATGTCGACATCAACGGGTTCGACATGATGGATCGTAAGTTGCTCCTGGCCGTTATCCAGAAATTCGACGGCGGGCCGGTCGGGGTGGATAGTATCGCCGCCGCGATCGGGGAAGAGCGCGGCACGATCGAAGACGTACTCGAGCCATATCTGATCCAGCAGGGCTTTCTCATGCGCACGCCGCGAGGAAGAATGGCTACCCGCACCGCCTGGACACATTTTGGTATCGCGCCGCCGGTCGGAGACTCGGCCGTCCAGGACTTGTTCGATCCGTCCGGGGCGGCAGACTGAATATGGCGCTCGAAAGCGGGTTGCGGGAATTCAGCTGGCCGATAAGGGTCTACTACGAGGATACCGACGCCGCGGGGATCGTATACCACGCCAACTATCTGAGGTTCATGGAGCGCGCGCGCACCGAATGGTTGAGGCGGATAGGCTACGAGCAGGACAAGCTCGGCGCGGATGCTGGCATCGCGTTTGTTGTCCGAAGGATTTCCATAGATTACCTTCGGCCGGCGCGATTCAATGATGAAATTGCCGTCGTCTCGCGCGTATTGCGCCACGGCCGAGCCAGCCTCGAGTTTGAACAAAGAGTCGTCGCCGCCGATGAACTACTCAGCCTGGCTACCGTGAAGGTCGGATGCGTACAAGTGTACAGCATGAGGCCGACCGCGATGCCGCCCGATGTCTATATGGAGGTATGCAATGCATGCTGATCTGTCGATCACGAGCCTGATCATCGGGGCTAGTTTCCTCGTCAAGTTGGTCATGATCGTCTTGCTGGTCGCATCGGTGGCCTCATGGACCCTGATATTCATTAAGCGCCGCGAACTACGCTCGTCGAAACGCGAGGCGCGGCTTTTCGAAGACCAGTTCAGGGCGGCCGAAGATCTCACCGCGCTGTTCAACCGGGTGACCGGAAAACGGGGGACGGCCGACGGAATGGAGAAGATTTTCGAAGCGGGGTTCAAGGAATATGCCCGCTTGCACAACCGCGAAGGTTTTGACGCGGCCGCGGTCCTCGACGGTACCCAACGCGCGATGCGGATCGCCGTGAGCCGGCAGCTGGAGGTGCTCGAAGCAAACCTGCCGATACTCGCAACAGTTGGTTCGGTGAGCCCCTACGTCGGTTTGTTCGGCACGGTATGGGGGATCATGAATTCGTTTCAGGCTTTGGGGAACGTGCATCAAGCAACCCTGGCCATGGTGGCGCCCGGGATCTCCGAGGCACTGGTGGCAACGGCTATGGGTTTGTTCGCGGCCATCCCGGCGGTCATCGGCTACAATCGTTTTTCGAGCGAGATCGATCGGCTTTACGCTAGCTACGAAATCTTCCTGGAAGAATTCTCCGCGATATTGCAACGGCAGGCGCACGCTTGAGCGGCCGATGAAATATCGACGTTCACGCGCTCGCTTGATGGCGGAGATCAACGTGGTACCGTATATCGACGTGATGTTGGTATTGCTGATCATTTTCATGATCACGGCGCCTTTGATCACCCAAGGTGTCAAGATTGACCTGCCGCAGGCACCCTCAGAAGTGATTCCGCCGTCGCAACAGGAGCCCGTGATGGTCACCGTCGATGCCGGCGGCGCCGTTTATATCGACTATGGAGACGACCCCAACGAAGCGGTCGATGATCAGACGCTGGCCAAGCGCGTCGCCGGCCTATTGAAATATCGTCCCGACATTCAGTTTTTGATCAAAGGTGATCGCGGCGTCCCTTACGGTCGAGTCGTAGCCGCGATGGCAATGTTGCAAGGCGCCGGGGTGGAGAGTGTCGGTCTCGTCACGGAGCCCCCGGAGAACTAAGGAACCCGTGATTTGTTCTTGGACAGTCGATTTACCGGCCAAAATCGTTCAGGCCGAGGCGGGGCGCGGGGGTAATGACTATGACTATAGGCCGCCACGCAACGCAGACTGAAAGGTTTTGGGCGCGAGGCGACGTTCCACGAATAAATCGGAGGTTCCCCTGGGCAATCGGGCGGGATATTTGTCCGGAATCCGGAAGGACTATTGGAAATCTGACTATGGCAGTACGCCGCCCTGCAATAAGCGCCGGCAAATCAAGCAGAATTCGTACCGTGGACCCGGGGCGCCAAGCGACGCGCATGCGGCGCCGAAAACCAGCGCCTGTTGCAGCGTGAGAACCGGCGCGTCATGAAGGTTTTTCGCGGGCCTGCACGGTAATGGGTCGAATCGGAAAATCACGCGCGTTCGCCTACGCGCTCGTGTTGCACGCGATCGTCGTGTTGGTACTTGTTACAACCACGGACATGAAGTCTCAATCTGATCCCGCCCCGGCGGTCGTGACACCGATTGTGAAAGCCCGTGTCGTGGATCAAAGAGCGATCGAGGAAGAAGCACGCCGGCTCAAAGACGCCGAGGACCAGAAGCGGCGGGAGGCCGAAAAGAAGGCTGCGGAAGCTCAAAAGAAGCGGCGCGCCGAAGAGCAGAAGCTGAAAGAATTGAAGAAAGCGCAGGTCGAACAAAAACGAAGAATCGCGGCGGAAAAGAAAAAATTGGAGAGGGAAAAATTGCGCCTTGCCGAGCGCGAAAGGAAAGAAGAGCGGGCGCGGGAAAAGGCCCAAGAAGACAAGCGCAAAGCGGAGGAAGAAAAGCGGCGGCTCGCCGAGAACTTAAGGAAACTCGAAGAGCAAAAGGCGCGTCAAGAGGTGGAAGCGCTGCGCGAAGCGCTCGCTAATGAGGAGAAAGAAAATGAGGTCGAGGAACAACGGCGCACCGACGACGCCGAGATCGCTCGTTACATAGAGGCCATAAGAACGAAAGTAGCCAGTGTTTTTATCTACCCTGACCTTGAAGACGGACTCAACTGCACGCTATACGTACGTATCATTCCCGGCGGAGAGGTCGTGGACGCGCAGGTGACTCAATCCAGCGGAAACGCGGCTTTCGATCGGCAGGCGGAGAATGCTTTGCGTAAAGCCGCACCGTTGCCTATACCGTCTGATCCGCGGCTGTTTCAACGCATGCGTGAAATAATATTCGTTTTCGATCCGGAGCAGTAATTCGTGAAATTGTTCAGCATACTTTTGTTATCCATCATTTTGATATTCGCCGCCGTAGCGATGCCCGCGCAATCTCGCGAATTGTTGGAAATCCGGATCACTCAGGGTATCGAGAGTGCGCTGCCCATCGCTATCGTGCCGTTCGATTGGCAGGCTGAAGTCGTTCCGCCGGAGGACGTGAGCGCGGTCGTTTCCGCAGATTTGCGACGCAGCGGGCGGTTCCTACCGATGCCAGCCGCCGATCTGCCGTCGCGGCCGGGATCCTTCGCCGAAATCAATTTCAAGGATTGGCGTTTACTGGGAATGGATAACCTGGTGGTCGGACAAGTCAAACAAATCGGCGAGGCGTTTTTCGCAGTCGAGTTCCGCGTCATCGACGTGATTACGGCGAAACAGCTCGCCGGGTTTCGGATCCCGACGAATATCGCGAACCTCCGTTTAACGGCGCACCATATCAGCGATATTATCTTCGAGGCGATTCTTAAGATGAAAGGAGCGTTCGCGACGCGGATTGCCTACGTTACCGTTGAGAAACTTGGTAAAAACCAAACCCGTTACCAACTGCAGATTGCCGATTCGGACGGCCATAATGCACGTACGATCCTGGAGTCACGCGAGCCGCTGTTGTCGCCCGATTGGTCGCCGCTGGGCGACCGACTGGCCTATGTATCCTTCGAGGAGCGAAACTCGGCCGTCTACGTCCAAAATATACGAACCGGGCAACGGGAAAAAGTAGCGGCGGGTCGTGGCATCAACAGTTCTCCTGCCTTTTCTCCTGACGGCCGCCGTCTGGCTCTTACGCGCTCGCTCGACGGTAATCCCGATATTTACGTACTGGATTTGAGCACTGGCAAGAAGCGGCGGCTAACGACCCACCCGGCAATCGACACCGAAGCCCGCTGGACACCGGATGGGCGCCACATCATGTTTACCTCGGACCGCGGCGGCGGCCCCCAAATCTATCGTCTCGCTGTTGGCGGAGGAAAGCCCGAGCGCCAGACGTTCAACATGGGAAACTACAATTCGCGGGCCAGCCTGTCGCCGGACGGCAGTTTGATGGCCGTGGTCAACGGCGGCGACAAGGGTTATCGCATCGCATTAGTTGATCTGGAGAAGGATCATTTCGATATATTGACCGACGCGCGCCTCGACGAATCGCCAAGCTTCGCGCCGAACGGCGCGATGATAATTTATGCGACAATGGGCAAAACCGGAGCCGAATTGGCCGCGGTTTCGGTCGATGGGCGAGTGCGCCAGCGTTTGGCCCTGCAAAAAGGCGAAGTGCGCGAACCGGCATGGGGGCCGATACGAAAATAGCAGCCGAGCGCGTCCGCGACCCGTGGAGTCCCCAGCCGGCATCCGCGAGTTTGTGCATTCACGACCGCAAATGATCAATCGAGCGTAAAGGAGAGCGACATGACAATGGCGAGCTTAAAGTGGATCCCGGTGGCGTTACTCGCCCTTCTGATCGCGGGCTGCGGAGGGTCCAAGACGAAAGATTCAGATGCAACTCGCGCTTCAGTCGAGGACCGTGGAATATCGAGCGATGAAATGGACGCTATTGATTCGGCGGCTCGAACCCAGGGCTTGGAAGATGTCGATCCCTTGTCGAGCAGCGCTCTCGGCGATCCCAATGATCCGGACGGACCGCTTTCCGTTCGGGTCATTTATTTCGACTATGATCAGAGCACGGTACGAGAAGAGTTTCGCGGCACAATAGAGGCGCACGCGGCCTACCTGGCCGGGAACCCGGGTGTTGAAATCTCCTTGGAGGGGCATGCGGACGAACGCGGGTCGCGTGAATATAATCTTGCGCTCGGTGAAAGAAGAGCCTTGGGCGTACGTAAGCAGTTGGTATTGCTAGGCGCTTCGGCGGGGCAGATTAGAGCCGTGAGTTACGGCGAGGAGCGCCCGGCGACAGAAGGCCACGATGAGGAATCCTACGCGCTAAATAGGCGCGTAGAGATCCTTTATTGATCATGTGGAGGACCGTTTGATGCGCGTTCCGAGCACGCAGCGTGGCGTCGTCGTCAGTGCAATTTTTGCGGCGGCCGTCGTTTTCAGTAGTTCACTTCCGGCCGCGAGCAACGAAGCGAATATCGCGGCGCGCGTGGCGAAACTCGAACGTTTGCTCGAAGGTCGTGGTTTGGTGGATTTGCTGCAGCAACTTGAAACCCTGCAGGAGGAAGTGCAGCGGTTGCGAGGCCAAATCGAAGAGCAGGCGTACACCATCGAGCAGCTGCGAAAGACTCAGCGGGATACCTACGTAGATCTCGACCAACGCATGCAGAGAGTCGAACGTCAGAGCGGTAGTTTTGCCGAAATATCGCCGGGCACCGCCGCGGCGCCGCCCCTTACGACGTTGAATACGGGCGAAGTCGAGACCGTGGCAGGAACGCCGGCGCCTCAATCGTCTTCTTTGCAGGTCGAACCCCAACCCCAGGCCGGCGGCCTTGAGGGCGGGTCAGATGACCACGTAGCGGGAGTGGATACGGGGGCCGAAGCGTCGCGCCCGGCATCGACCGTCGTGGCGCCCGCGCTGCCGTCGATCGCGCCGACCGGTCCGATGATCGACAATGAAGAATCCGAAGCAGCCTACCGGGACGCTTTTAACCTGCTCAAAGCCGGTCAGTACGACGGTTCCATTACCGCGTTCACGGAATTTCTCCAGCAATACCCCGAAAGCCAATATGCCGACAACGCGCAGTATTGGCTCGGCGAAACGCATTACGTGAAACGGCAATTCGAACCGGCTATCGTGGAATATCGAAAGTTGATCGATCATTATCCGGCGAGCAAGAAGCAGTCACACGCTATGCTCAAAATCGGCTACAGTTTCCACGAATTGGGAGAGGTCGACCAGGCGCGGGCGATGCTTGAAGATTTGCGCAATCGGTATGGGGGAACTACGGCGGCACGCTTGGCGGAGGAGCGGATCCAGCGCATTCTCGCTGAGAACCCGGCTCGTTAAGCTCATGTCGCGCCGACCGGCGCAAGCTCGCCACCGATCGGCACCATTTGCAGGCTAAGGTGTTGCGCATAACAGAGATTTTCCTTTCGATTCAAGGAGAGTCGACCACAGTGGGTTTGCCGACCGTGTTTGTCCGTCTTACCGGCTGCCCGTTGCGCTGCAATTACTGCGACACTTCTTATGCGTTTAGCGGCGGGCGCGAAATGTCGGTCGGCGACATTCTCGACGAGGTCGCCAACCTCGGTGTGGGTCGCGTGACGGTCACCGGTGGAGAACCTTTGGCTCAGGCTCAATGCACCGCGCTCCTCGAAGCATTTTGCAATAGTGGTTACGCAGTTTCACTGGAGACGAGTGGAACTACGTCCATAGCTGATGTCGACCGGCGAGTACGCAAAGTAATGGATTTGAAAACGCCTTCTTCTGGTGAGCACCACCGCAATCATTATGAGAATCTCACGCATCTCGGACCGAACGACGAGATCAAATTCGTGATCTCGGATCGGGACGATTATGAATGGGCAAAATCCGCGATCGCCGAACGCGGCTTAGCGGAACATCGCCGCCTGCTTTTTTCCCCCAACTACGAAGATTTGCAGGCGCGTACGCTCGGCGAGTGGATCTTGGCCGATCGTTTGCCCGTGCGTCTGCAAATTCAGCTCCACAAATATCTCTGGGGCGATGAACGCGGCCGCTAGGGGCTAGCCCTTCATGCGCGCAATCGTTTTACTTTCAGGTGGGCTTGATTCCGCAACCGTTTTAGCGTCGGCACGGAAGCAGAACTATGACTGTTTCGCCTTGACCATCGACTACGGTCAGCGGCACGCCGCCGAGTTGGCCGCCGCCGGAACGTTAGCGCGTCGCTACGGCGCGGTCGAGCACCGCGTTGTGCACATCGACTACGATCAATTCGGCGGTTCGGCGTTAACCGACGTGAAGCTCTCGGTCCCGACTAAACCAAGTCCGGGGATCCCCGTTACTTATGTACCCGCGAGGAATACGGTGATGCTGTCGATAGCGCTCGGTTGGGCGGAAGTCGTGGCGGCGGGTCACATCTTTATCGGCGTGAACGCCGTCGATTTTTCTGGCTATCCGGATTGCCGGCCAGAGTTTATCGCTGCATTTCAAGCTTTGGCGCGGGTCGCGACCAAAGCCGGGATCGAGGGGAATCCAGTCACTGTTCACGCCCCCCTAATACGGATGAGCAAAGCGGATATCATCGCGCTCGGGACCAGCCTCGGGGTCGAATATGCGGTCACGGTGTCCTGCTACCAAGCCGACACCGCCGGCCGGGCCTGCGGCGAGTGTGAAGCGTGCCGCCTGCGCCGGCAGGGGTTCGCGGCCGCAGAGGTCGATGACCCGACCAGGTACTCGGACTAACCGGCATTCCCTGTTGTCAGCCGGGATACTCTCGGCGCGTGCGGCCACGATGAGGACCGCGGCGTTTTCGCCGCGGGTACCAGATTACGGTAGGCGGAGTAAAGCGATCGAATTGCGCGGACGTATACGATAGCTTGCCCGCATCTGCAGCCGGCCGCCTTAATCGAACCGACTCGCGTCATCCGCAGCATCGCCATTTCGACATTGTCGAACCATTTATCCGGATTCAACCCTGCCTCGCGAGCCAGTATTCGGGCGCGCCGGACCCGATCGTAACCGATGTTGTAGGCAGCAAGCGCCAACCAAGTTCTTTCGTTCATCGGGATGTGGCGGTCGAACCGGTCCCGCAGACGATCAAGGTATTTGATGCCGGCGTGGATGCCGACCTCGGGGTCTGCAGGGTCTGAAAACCCAAGAGATTCGGCGGTTGCCGGCATCAATTGCATTAACCCCACGGCACCTGCGACCGATACCGCTTTCGGATCAAAATGGCTTTCCTGGTACATTTGGGCCGCGATCAGCCGCCAGTCGAAACCATAGCGATCGGCATAGGTTTGCAGCAGGTCGTCAAATGGCGAGATGTCATCAAAACGATATTTTGCGACTTGTCTCGCCTGCACGTAGCGTCGTTCGAGAACGTTGTAGGTTTCGTCGCGGTATTCGGTTTGGATGAATTCCTCGACCGCTTCAACCAACGGCCCGTCCTCGGCGCGTAGCGTCCACCGATAGCGGTACGGGTTCGGGATGGACATGCCGACAACCAGCTTGTCGTGCGTCACCGATCCGGCTTCGAGACGGTGCGCTTCAATTACGGCGGCGTCAACCTCACCCGCTGCTACGCGTTCGAACAGCAAGGTCATCGAGACTTGCCGGTCGACGCTAATCACTGTTCCTGCGCCACTCAAGATGTCCTCGAGCGCCGCTAACTCCAATGACCCGGCATAGCCGGCAACGGTTTTACCGCGCAGATCGGCGCTAGAGCGGATTGGGTTTTCCGAGGAGGTGACAAGCACTAGAGCGTCATGACGATACTCGCGGGACATTGAAAATGCCGGCTCGCCGTGAACTTTATGAGTGCCAATTCTGGTGGTTACGATATCGCCGGCGCCACTGCTCAACCACCGCAGGATCTCATCGTCACTGCGCCCGACCAAGACTTCCAGGCGCAAACCGTGCCGGTCGGCAAAGCGTCGCGCCAGCCCCAATTCGAACCCTGCCGGTTGACCGTGGTTGAGAAAATAATTGCGCCCGTCGAGTCGCGTGATTATCCGCAGTACGCCTTGTTGCTTGATGTCGGCGAATGTTCTTACCGAGGGGTTCGGATTATGGTAGGCGGTGTGAAAACGCTTGATGAATTCGTTAATGGCATCGACTAACAGGGCGTTATCCCGGCGCGCGAACCACGACACGGGCTCTAGCCCCGTCAGGTCGAACAGCGTTTTTAGTCGGGGGAAATCGGCGGTCGGTTCGTCGCCGACCTCAACTGCAATCAAAGCGGCATCGTAGAGTCCGTCACTGAGCATTTGCAGTATTTCGTCGCGATGTAACTCGTTCGGAAGAACCTCTAACCGTAAGTCTGCCACGACCGCGCGGAGCCGCTCGAGGTACGGCCACATCGGGGAGGACATCTTGACCGCGAGGCGCCGGCCGGCGAGTTCGAGCGGGTTTTCCGACGATTCGTCGTCCCGACCGATGACCCGAAAACGCTGCAATGCGATCGGCATCGAAGCGCTGAGCCGCGCGTCCATATGATGATCGATAGGAACCGCGCCGATACTCAGGTCGCCCTCGCCGCCGAGTAGTTTCTGCAAAGCTTCGGTCGAGCGAAATACGTCGACCCATTTGATCTCTAGGTCTGCCGAGTCAGCAAAATCCCGGATCATCCTCGTTTGGACGGCGACTTCGCGACGTGTGTCGGGCGCCGCATTGTGGTTGAATCTAATCACTCGGAGAACACGTCGGTCCGACGTCTCCAGTGTCGATAGCGGAAGACTCGGCGTGGTCGCCTCGAGGCCCAGCTCGGCAGCGAAAGTAAACGAACACGGAAGCAGACAGCTGATCAATGCGCTCGCAGCGCACCGCAGCCACAGTCGACCCGCCCAACAAGGATCGTAGTCCATCTGGCAAATTGCAGCGTCTTTAGCGTTAGAAACCCGTATAAACGGGGCTCTGCCGACCCGATTCGAGATTGTTGGGCGCCATCTTCACGTGGTCTTTCGGCCGGCAATTCAAGGTACGGAAGCTATCGTAAACGGGCGGTAAGGTATAGCCGCGCCGGCGCCGATATCGTCCATCACTCAGGTTGCATTATACAGGCTTTTCAGAGAATTGCTGCGTTGCAGCAAGTTCGTTTGCGATCATTAACCTTTTGGGCGTGCCGACATCCAACCAAAGGCCCCGATACAGTTCGGCGGTCACCCGGCCCAGGGCAACGGCCTCGCGTAGCAATGGAGCGAGGGCAAACTTTGGCCGGCGCGTCGTCGCGAACAACGCCTGTCGATAGACCCCAATTCCTGCGAAAGTCGCCGTAGCGCCGCCGTTGCCCACGATTTTGCCGTCTCTAAACGAGAAATCGCCGCTGCGGTTGTGCGCAGGGTTCGGGACGAGAACGAGGTGCGCGTCGCCCTTCGGCGCGCCCAACACGGAGAAATCGAAGTCGGTCCAGATATCACTGTTGACGACGACAAACGGCCCGGTCCCGAGCAATTTCAACGCCGCCGCAATACCGCCGCCGGTTTCCAGCGCCCCGTTTGGCTCTGGTGAGTATTCGATCTTGACGCCGAAAAGACGCCCGTCCCCCAACAGCGCCCGGATCTGCTCACCCCGATAGGCGAGATTGATCACGAGTTCGACAACGCCCGCATCCCGCAGTCGTTCGACGTGGCGCACGATCATCGGCTTTCCGGCGACCGTAAGAAGGGGTTTTGGGACGCGCGCGGTGAGCTGCCCCATCCGTTCGCCGCGCCCGGCCGCGAGAATCATCGCGCGCATAGGACGTTTATGAAACCTTCGAGCCTCGATGGTCGGATTATAACGCTTGGCCAGCGGCGCCGGCAGCCTTTGTATATGGTCGCACGATTCTGGCATATTGGAGCTGGTTTCCCGGTTCCAAATCCATGATCGAATCTTATCTTGCCATTATCATCGGTCTCGGCTTGCTCACCTTCGGCGCCGACCGTTTCGTCGAAGGCGCCGCTGCTACCGCCCGTAACTGCGGGATCCCACCGCTATTGGTCGGGCTTACGGTCGTAGGTTTCGCAACCTCTGCGCCCGAGATGCTCGTCGCCGGCGTAGCATCCCTGGACGGGAACCCGTCGATCGCGATCGGCAACGCAATCGGGTCGAACATCGCCAATATCGGGCTTGTGATCGGAGCTACGGCCGTGATATTGCCGCTAGAGGTACGTTCCCGAGTGTTAGTGCGTGAATTCCCCGGTATGTTTGCCTGTATTTCGCTCTCGTTGCTGTTGTGCTGGGACGGTGAACTCAGCGTCGACGACGGTGCCGTGCTTCTTCTCGGTCTGGCCATACTGATGGCCGCGACAACGCTGCTAGGCAAGAGCGGCAAGGCGCGCGATCCTTTGAGCCAGGAAATGGAGCAGCACTTGGCGGCGCGGATGACCACGTTTCGCGCGCTTAGCCGGCTCGGGATAGGTCTTGGGATGCTACTGTTGGGATCCAACGCGCTGGTAGACGGCGCGGTCGCGGTCGCAACGCACTTCGGGGTCAGCGATCTGGTGATCGGTCTAACGATAGTCGCTATTGGCACCAGCCTGCCCGAGTTGGCGGCCTCCGTCGCAAGCGCATTGAAGGGTGAGCCTGAGATTGCGCTCGGTAACGTGATCGGGTCCAATATGTTTAACGTTCTGGGCGTGATGGCGGTACCGGCATTATTGCATCCAAGTGTATTGTCGCCGGCGGTGATGTCACGCGACTTTCCGGTAATGGTTGGTCTGAGTATTTTGCTGGTCGCGGCCGCGTCGGGATGGGGTCGAGACGGGCGCATCAGCCGACTCGAGGGAACCGGGTTTTTGTTGGCGTTTACCGCCTATCAATGGTTGTTGTATGTCACGAGCTAACGTTTCGATCGCTTTCGCATAGGGTCGCATGAGTACGCCCGGATCCAGCGCCTCCAGTCCCGATTCCGGCCGCCTGCTCGCTCTCGGTCGCGCGGTGCTCGAGGTGGAGTCACGCGCAATCGGCGACCTGATTGGGCAGATTGACGAGTCATTTTCCCGGGCCGCCGAGTGCATGCTGGCCTGCCGCGGCCGTATCATTGTTCTCGGAATGGGAAAATCGGGGCATATCGGCGGCAAGATTGCAGCGACCTTGGCAAGTACCGGCTCACCGGCGTTTTTCGTGCACCCTGGCGAAGCGAGTCACGGTGACATGGGCATGATTACCAAAAACGACGTCGTGCTGGCATTGTCCAATTCCGGTGAGACGGACGAATTGGTGGTTTTGATCCCGCTGATTAGCCGCTTGGGTATTCCTCTAGTAGCGATGACGGGAAACCCGAATTCCAGTCTGGCTAAACAGGCGACCGTTCACGTAAACGTAGCGGTCGGCGAAGAAGCCTGCCCGCTCGGCTTGGCGCCCACTTCTAGTACGACCGCCGCCCTTGCGATGGGCGATGCGCTCGCGATAGCCATGTTGCAGGCTCGCGGGTTTACGGAGGAGGATTTCGCGCGCTCGCACCCGGGCGGCGCTTTGGGAAGGAGGTTGTTGCTCAAGATCAGTGACCTCATTCACACCGGCGCCGGGATGCCTACCGTCGGACCGGATTCTGCCGTCGGTGAAGCGCTGGTAGAGATGACCCGTAAGGGTCTGGGTATGACGGCGATCATCGATTCCGAAGGGCGCGTTTTGGGTATATTCACCGACGGCGATTTACGCCGGGTCATCGACCAGAAATTCGACATCACCTCGACGCCGATCGATTCGGTCATGACCCCGGACTGCACGATGGTAGCCGCCGACATACTTGCCGCCGAAGCGCTCCGGATCATGCAAGATCGAAAAATCAACGCGTTGCTCGCGGTGGACGACGAAAAGCGGTTGGTGGGCGTTCTGAACATGCACGATCTGCTCCGATCGCGTGTATTTTAGTGATAGAGCACAGCGCACGTATTCTGACCCTTGCATCGCGGATCAGGCTCGCGATATTCGACGTCGACGGCGTGTTGACCGATGGCCGTTTAGTGCTCGGGCCGGACGGCCAGGAGTTCAAGAATTTCCACGTCCGCGATGGCCACGGTCTGGTTATGCTTCGCGACAGCGGTATCGTGTTAGCGATTATAACGGGCCGCGAATCGCCCGTCGTCGCCGAGCGGATGGCTCAATTGGGAATTGAGCACGTTTTTCAGGGTCAAACCGATAAATCGGCAACATTGGATTTGTTGCTGGCAGAACTCGAGATCGACCCGACCGCCATTTGCTACGTGGGCGACGATCTCCCGGATATTCCGATCATGATACGGGTTGGGCTGCCAATCGCCGTTGCCGATGCCCATTGGCGGTTGCACGATCACGCTGCGTACGTGACGACCGTGAGCGGAGGCGCTGGCGCTGTCAGAGAGGTATGCGAATTGATTTTGACCGCGCAGGATAAACTCGACGCTCAGATCGCGCGTTTCGAGTCTCGCTCGCAGCATCTGGTGGACGATGACTAGCTCAGGGGCGACCGCCGTTTTCTTCATCGTACTCGGCGCTCTTACTTTCTGGGTGTGGCAGCAGCTTGACGAAGATGACGACGGCGTGTCGCCCCCGAGCGTGCACGAGCCGGACTACTACATCGAGGACATGGTGCGAAATACTCTCGACGAGACCGGCGCGCTCAAAAATGTGCTGTATGCTGACTTGGTGACGCACTATCCTGACGATGATTCGACAGAACTGTCCAGACCGCGCATGGAAATCTACAATGGCAATTCGGAGCCGTGGTACGTCGTTGCGGAGAACGGCTGGGTAGGTTCGGGCAGCGAGGTCGTATTGCTGCACGGCGAAGTAGAAATCTGGAGACAGGACGAAGCCGGCCGCCGCGAATTCGAAGTCATTACTTCGGAATTGCGGGTGTTACCCAAGGAACAGTATGCGGAAACGGATGATCCGGCTACGATTACTAGCGAAACTACGGTTACGAAGACGATCGGAATGCGCGCCAATTTCGCTCACGATCGATTGGAGTTGCTGCAACAGGTACGAAGCCGCCATGAAGTTAATCCTCAGATCTAGCGTATTACTGATCGGTATCGTGTTGGCGGCAGACCTAGCTGCCTTGGCCACCGATTCCCAGCAACCCATAGAAATACAGGCCGACTTCGCCGAACTGGACGATCAGGAGGGTAAAACCATCTATGTCGGTAACGTAATCGTGATCCAGGGATCGATAAAAATGACCGGCGATAAACTGAAAGTCAATTTTTCCGAAGATCGCGATCTGCGTGACGTATACATCGAAGGGCGGCCTGCTTATTTTAAACAGACACCTGACGACGGTGAAGACGTCGAAGGTGAAGCGCTATTGATCGAATACCACGCGCAAAAAAGCCTCTTGCATTTAATCCAGAAGGCCCGCCTTACGCAGGGCAAGCGCCTATTCGAAGGCGATCGCATAAACTACGATACTGCGAAAAGCGTCATCACGGCCCGCGCCGTACCAAAGACGACGGGGACGAAACGACAGCCCCAGAAACGTGGTCGCGTGCGTGTGATTATCCCGCCGAAGAAACCGAAAGCGAAAGGAACTGCCGATTAGTTCCCGGACGCGCCGATTGTCATCTGAGTATGTTCATCTTATTGAAATGGGCTTAGTCGAGGCCGGAGAAATACGTTGAGCGTCCTTGCGGTCAGGCACCTATCCAAAGCCTACAAGTCTCGTCAGGTCGTGCAGGATGTCAGCCTGACAGTCAATAGCGGCGAGGTGATCGGCCTGCTCGGCCCCAACGGAGCCGGTAAGACGACCAGTTTCTACATGATCGTGGGCTTGGTAGCCGGCGAAGGGGGCTCCATTTACCTGAACAAGGAAGATCTGACGCGGCTGCCGATGGATTTGCGCGCTCGTCGGGGACTGGGCTATTTACCACAAGAGGCTTCCATATTTCGAAAGCTGACCGTCGAGCAGAATATTGCAGCCGTGCTCGAAATTGTCCCTGATCTGACGCGAGATCAGAGAGACCGGCGTCTCCAGGCACTGTTACAGGAATTTCATATCAAGCACGTCGAGGACAACCTCGGCATGTCGTTATCCGGAGGAGAACGGCGGCGCGTGGAAATTGCCCGGGCGTTGGCCAACCAGCCCCAATTCGTCCTTCTGGATGAACCCTTCGCCGGCGTAGATCCGATTTCAGTCGGCGACATTCAACGAATAATTCAACATCTAAGCCAGCTCGGGATCGGTGTTTTGATTACCGATCACAACGTCCGGGAGACGCTTGGGATCTGCGATCGCGCGTACATCGTCAACGAAGGCCGGATAATCGCAGAAGGAACCTCCGATCAGATCCTCGTCGACGAACACGTGCGTGAAGTCTACTTAGGAGATAATTTTACACTTTGAATCATTACAGGGCTGCCGGCTTTGCTTCTTTCTCCCCCGCCAACTAATGTTCCGAATCCTGCCGTGTGTCGAGTCTAACAATATTTAATCATTGCCCGGTGTTGCCGGTGGATTATGAGTTAAACTATAAGCTCCTGGTTTGAAGGATACTTGACCAATTCGGGCAAAAGATAAGGCTCAACCGGCCGATTAAGTATTTACTATGAAGCAGTCCATCCAGCTCAAGTTAGGACAGCACCTGACGATGACACCCCAATTGCAGCAGGCGATAAGGCTGCTGCAATTGTCATCGCTTGAATTGGGCGTGGAAGTGCAGGACGCGCTGGACTCGAACATGATGCTGGAGCTGGACGAGGATAGCGCAAGTCCGGACGGCGAACAGGCCGAAGAAACCTCGCCCGAGAAAGAGGAAGCGGAATTTGCTGATGAGGGCGGCGAAAGCGACGTCGTCGAAAGCACTACTGAGGATATCCCCCAAGATCTGCCGGTCGATACCGACTGGGACGAAATCTACGATAGCGCTGCGCCTCCAGGCACCGGCCAGGGCATCGGTACGGGTAGCGGCATTCAGACCGAATTTGAAAACGTTCGTAGCGCCGAAGAAACGTTGCGTGATCACCTCTTGTGGCAACTGAATTTGCTGTCATTGACCGAATCCGATCGGGCGATCGCTTTCGCGATTATCGACATGCTTAACGATGACGGATATCTGGAATCTGATTTGGACGCCGTGTGCGAAACCGTCAACGAGCAGGATGAAACGCAAATAGAAGAGGACGAAGCGGCCGCCGTCCTAAAGCAGGTGCAGGGTCTCGACCCGTCCGGGGTCGCAGCGCGCGATCTGGGCGAATGTCTGTTGCTGCAGCTCGGACAGCTTGATTCTTCGACGTTGTGGCTGAAAGAGGCGAAACTGGTCTGCGCCGACCACCTGGAGGTGTTGGGGTCACGCGACTACTCTCAGGTGATGCGGCGGTTAAAAGTATCGCAGGACGAGTTACGGCTCATTCTCGACTTGATTCAATCCATGAATCCTCGTCCCGGATCCCCGTTCAACGGGAAACCCCCGGAGTACGTTATTCCCGACGTGTACGTACGTAAGGAGAAGGGCCGCTGGAAAGTCGAGCTGAATTCGGACTCGGTACCCCAAATCAGGGTGAATCCCTACTACGCTAGCATGGTCCGACGCGCAGACAACAGTCCGGACAACAGTTCCTTGAAGTCTCATCTGCAGGAAGCAAAATGGTTTATCAAGAGCTTGCAAAGCCGTAGCGAAACGCTACTGCGGGTTGCCACGGCGATTGTAGAACGGCAGCAGGCGTTCTTGGAACACGGCGAAGAAGCAATGAAGCCTTTGGTACTGCACGATATCGCGGAAGTACTGGGTATGCATGAATCGACTATTTCGCGCGTCACCACACGCAAGTACATGCACTCACCCCGCGGCCTTTACGAACTCAAATACTTCTTCTCCAGTCACGTCGGCACGACCCTCGGTGGCGAAGCATCTTCCACCGCGATCCGGGCGGTCATTAAGAAACTCATTTCGGCCGAGAATACGCAGAAACCGCTAAGCGACAATAAGATAGCGACGTTGTTGTCCGATCAGGGCGTGAAGGTGGCTCGCAGGACCGTTGCCAAGTATCGGGAAGCGATGCGGATCCCGCCCTCGAACGAGCGCAAGCAACTCCGTTGACTTTCGCCTTCGCTTAACCGTTTACAGGCTCCGAGTGACCTAAGGAACCTCTGATCAATTCATGGAAGCTCGCCTTGCGCCTAAAATCGCCCGGTCTGCGTTGCGGCGCTTGCCAATAGTCCTGGGGCTATTGCCTGCGCGCCGCGCTTTGACCTGAACAATTTTAGCCGGCAACCCGACCGTCCCAGAGTGAATAAGAAACCCCTAATTCGTATATTTGCCGCGTCGCATCAGTACGATTCCGGGCCATTAGATAGCTTTTAATAGAGATGCCCTATAATTTGGATCCAGGAGCGGCGCGAGTAGTTTCGACCGCTTCAAAATCAGTAGCGGAGGCTGCAATGCGACTCAGTATATCCGGACATCACGTCGAAATTTCGGAATCGTTGAAAGAGTACATCAACACCAAGATGGTGCGGGTGAAACGGCATTTTGATCAAGTAATCGACGCACACGTCGTTTTGGACGTAGAGAAGCAAAGACATAAGGCGGAAACGACCCTGCAAATCAGTGGGAGCAGAATTCATGCGGCGAGCGAACATGAGGACATGTACGCGGCGATCGACGCTATGATCGATAAGCTAGACCGGCAGGTACGCAAGCACAAGGAAAAGGTCACCGACCATCACAAACGACACGGTGGTATGAAACAGCAACAAGGAGGCGACTAGAAACGGGCGGGCGATGTGAAGATAGCCGATATATTGACGCCGGCGCGTATCGCGATCGGCGTTCAGGCCAATAGCAAAAAGGCAGTATTGGAGCATTTAGCCAGGCTCGCGGCAGCCGATACGCTCGAGTTGACGGCCGCCCAGGCATTCGATGGGCTGGTCGTACGTGAACGACTGGGAAGTACCGGTCTCGGTAGGGGAATAGCGATTCCGCACGGACGTATCGACCACCTATCGGCGATGATGGGCGCGTTTTTGAGGACCGAAACCGCATTGGACTTCGACGCAATCGACGGCGAAGCCGTGGACTTGTTCTTCGCGCTTTTCGTACCCAAGAACACTAACGATGAACATTTAGCGATGTTGGCGAATCTCGCCGAATCGCTCGCCGACGAATCGCTGGTCGGTAAATTGCGCGAATTGACGTCGACCCAGAAAATCCACTCGTTACTCGCCGAGACCCCGGCGAACGTATGAACCGCCGTCGTTTTATTATCGTTACTGGATTATCGGGAGCGGGTAAGTCCATCGCGCTGCATGCCTTGGAGGACGCTAGCTTCTATTGCGTCGATAATCTACCCGCCGGGTTGCTCATGAACTTCGCCGAGTTCGTTGAAAAAGACGACGTCCCACGTTATCCGCAAGTCGCCGTCGGGGTCGACGCTCGGAATCCGGCCGCTGATTTGTCGCGGTTTCCCGGGTTTCTGGAGGCGCTGTCCGAAATGGCGTTCGATGTCGAATTGATATACATCGAAGCGAGCGACCAAACTTTGATCAATAGGTTCAGTGAAACGAGACGCAGGCACCCATTATCGTCCAGCGAGCAGCCATTAGGTCAGGCGATTGCTCAAGAACGTTTCGTGATGGAGACGTTATCCGATCGTGCCGATCTCCGCATCGACACGACCCATACCAACGTCCACGAATTCCGTGCGCTCATCGCAAACCGCGTAGCGCACCGATCGACCGACGCCTTGTCCCTTCAGGTCTCTTCGTTCGGATACAAAAATGGCGTACCGCCGGACGCCGATTTCGTGTTCGATCTCCGTTGTTTACCGAATCCGTACTGGGACCCGGCTCTGCGAGAATTATCCGGCCGAGACCAGGCGATCCAGGACTTTCTTCGGGCGGAACCGACAGTAGGCACGATGGTAAGCGATATCGTCGCCTTCCTTGAGCGCTGGATCCCGGCCTTTGAAGCGGACAATCGTAGCTACCTGACCATCGCGATGGGTTGCACCGGCGGGCGGCATCGTTCGGTGTACGTAGCCGAGCGGGTGGCGGCCCATTTCGAAACGGGACGTCGGATAATGGTCGTCCACCGCAACAGTTGACCCCCGGCAAACCCGGGCGGTGCCTAACGATCAGAGATTTCGGCAAAGAACCGCGACCGCTGCTAGCGGAATCTGCCGCGGCGTCGATGGTCGGGCGATTTCTCTCGGCGTTGATCCTCGATTAGCATATATGCTATGCAGACAAGCGAAATCGCCATCGTAAATCGGCTCGGTCTGCACGCGCGGGCGGCGGCCAAATTCGTGCAAACGGCCGGCCAGTTCCCGTGCCAGATAGAGGTATCGCGGGGCGATAAAAAGATAAACGGGAAAAGCATAATGGGCGTTATGATGCTTGCCGCAGCGCAAGGTGTGATCATCGAGATTTCGACCGATGGTACCGACGAGGAAGCCGCGCTCGATGCCCTGGTAACGCTCGTTGCCGACGGATTCGGCGAAAAATAGTGACCTTTACCGTCCACGGTGTCGGCGTCTCGCACGGTATCGCGATCGGTCGGGCGCATATTATCGAACGCGCCGACCTCGAAATAGACAAATATCATATTCCCGGCGAAGCGATCGTTGAGGAAATCGCACGCTTGAGAGATGCCGTTCAGCAGGCGAAAACCGATCTTCGGGCGGTACGTGCGCATATCCCGACGACGACGATCGCCGACATAGCCGCGTTTATAGACACCCATTTATTGATGCTCGAAGACTCTGCGCTTACGTTTGACGCGGAGCGGCTAATTAGGAAACTGAACTGTAACGCTGAATGGGCGCTCAAACTGCAACGTAACGCTCTGGTAAAAGCGTTCGACGAAATGAACGATGCTTACCTGCGTACCCGCAAAGACGATGTCGATCACGTTGTCGCGCGGATCCAGCGGATCCTGCTCAATCATGCACCGCTCAAGCACGAGCTCCCGGGCGATCGTCTCGAAGGTATGGTGGTTCTCGCCGATGACCTCGCGCCGGCCGATACCGTTCTCATGCGACGTAATGGTGTCATCGCTTTCGTTACCGACTATGGCGGACCGACTTCCCATATGTCGATCCTGGCGCGCAGCCTCGGCATTCCGGGCATCGTCGGAGCCCATGGGATCCGCCGCTACGTTAGCGAAAACGAATTACTGGTGATCGATGCCAACGACGGCGTCGTGGTTGGGAATCCGGACGACGTAACGCTATCGTACTACCGGGAGCAGCAGGTAGTACACCAGCGTCACCGCGAAAGCCTCGATCGATTGCGCGGCGCGGCGGCCGTAACATTGGACGGCCAGCACGTGGAACTCCTGGCTAATGTCGAGCTCCCAGGTGATTTTGAAGCCGCGCGAAATGTCGGCGCCTCGGGCGTCGGTTTGTACCGTACAGAGTTCCTGTATATGAATAGGAACGACGAACCGGACGAGGACGAGCATTTCCAGACTTACCGCGAGTTGATCGAAGCGCTCGACGGCATGCCGGTGACCATCCGGACACTCGATCTCGGATCGGATAAGGACTTTGAAGGCGGCGCTGGACCGCTCCCCGCGAATCCGGCACTGGGATTGCGGGCAATTCGTTTGTCTTTGAATGAGCCGAACCTCTATTGGCCCCAGTTGCGGGCGATCATCAGGGCTTCTGCACTTGGGCCGGTGAGATTGATGATCCCGATGCTTTCGACTCTGGACGAAGCGCGGCAGGTGGTCGCAAACATCCGTACCGTACAAAACGAATTCGAACGCCGCGAAATAGCTTTCGACTCGACTATGCCGATAGGGGGCATGATCGAAGTCCCGGCCGCCGCGGTTTGTGCCGATTCGTTCGCGCGCTATTTGGATTTTTTCTCCATTGGGACCAACGATTTGATTCAGTACACCATGGCAATCGATCGAGTGAACGATGCGGTTAATTATCTGTACGATCCGCTCAATCCGGCGGTATTGAGGCTAATTGCCACTACTATCGACGCCGGCGAGGCGGCGGCGATCCCAGTGGCTATGTGCGGCGAGATGGCCGGCGATGTTCGCTACACAAGGTTGCTTTTGGGTTTGGGATTGCGCCAATTTAGCGTCCATCCATCGCTACTACTGGAAGTCAAAGGCATCGTCAAAGAAAGTCGGGCTGCGGACCTGGCGGAGCCGGCGCGGCGATTGTTGGGTGTTTCCGATCCCGAGGAATTCAAAACAGTGATCGCCGAACTCGTTTAGGGAACCTCTGATTCATTCGGGGACAGTCGAGTTGCCGTCCACAATTGTCCGGGGGCACAACCCATGCGGCCCTGGGCCATTTTTTGCACCAGGGCGTTGTTCGTCACTCATTGACACCCGGTCAACCATGGCGGTGTCGCCTTGAATCGCGAAAAAACGACTCCCGGCGCCGTCGTGGATAATTTGGAGACCGCTTCTGGTGACTACGCCCGACAATCGCGTTAGCGCAGCCGCGGCAATGGCAATTTTGCTACACTCTTCGGGCCGGATCGCCCGCATACCATAGCCGTCATCTGGACCGAGCGTGGCTACGCGTCGACCCGCGCAATGTCGAGGCCCTTATGGGGTGCGAACAATGTGAGGCAGGGAGGATCGGCGTCTTGTCACGTGGCTGGACAGTTCCTTTGGCGGCGAGATCGCCCATCGACACCTCGAAAGTAGTATCCAAGGTTCCAACATGAGCTACGCCGAAGAGAACAGTCGTAATCAAGAATTGGTGCTTTCCATCCAGGAAGCGCTCAAGGCGAATGATCTGTTCGCCGTTCGTGAAGCTTTAGCGAGTCTCCACCCGTCCGAAGTAGCCGATTTGCTCGAATCGCTTCCCAGCGAGATTCGGGATGAACTGTGGGTCCACGTCGAAGCCGAAGTCGAGGGCGATGTCCTTGCCGAGGCTAACGACATGGTACGCGCCGCTTTGCTCGAAAACATGGAATCACACGAGGTGGCGGCGGCGACCGCCTCGCTCGATACCGACGACGCGGCGGATATTCTCCAGGATCTACCCGGGTCTCGCGCAGACGAAGTGCTGCGCTCGATGGACGAACAGAATCGAGTTCGTATCGCGTCGATACTTTCCTATCCGGAAGACACAGCGGGCGGCCTGATGAATGTCGACGTCGTAACGGTCCGGGCTGACGTCGACGTGGAGGTTGTCCTGCGTTATTTGAGGCGACTCGGTGCGGTCCCGGAAAAAACCGATAGCTTGATGGTTGTCGACCGCGGCAATACCTATTTGGGCGTGGTCCCGTTGGCGGTATTGGTTTCCGCTTTTCCTGACGCCTATATCGGTGATCTGATGCGAATCGATGCCGACGGTATTCCTGCAAATACCGACGCCGCGAGCGTCGCCTTGCTGTTCGAACAGCGGGATCTGCTCTCGGCGGCGGTTGTCGACGGTGATGGTTCCCTGCTTGGCCGGATCACCGTTGATGACGTCGTCGACGTCATTCGCGAACAGAGCGCGCATTCGTTCATGTCGGCAGCCGGCTTGAACGAAGAAGAAGATATCTTTGCGCCGGTGGTTGATTCGACCCGACGTCGGTCGACGTGGCTCGCCATAAATTTGGGGACCGCGTTTCTAGCGGCGTGGGTCATTGGGCGTTTCGAAGGCACGATCGAGCAGCTCGTCGCGCTCGCGATCCTGATGCCGGTGGTCGCCAGCATGGGCGGCGTAGCGGGTAGTCAAACTTTGACGATCGTTATCCGCGGTCTCGCGCTCGGGCAGATCGGATCGGCCAATGCCCGGCTGCTGCTTTATCGGGAGCTCGCCATCGGCACGCTAAACGGCATTTTGTGGGCGGTCGTCGTCGCCGTGATCGCAGGGTTGTGGTTCGGCGACGTCTGGCTCGGTGTGGTCATCGGCGCCGCTATCATCATCAATCTCGTTGTCGCTGCGTTCTCGGGCGCCGTGATCCCGCTGGTACTTTGCCGTATCAACGTCGACCCGGCTCTGGCCGGCGGGGTCGTCCTCACCACGGTAACGGACGTCGTCGGCTTCTTCGCTTTTCTCGGCCTTGCGACTGTGGTTCTGCTGTAACGCAATGTGGCGTTATTGCCGCCAATCGCGCACTACATTTTCGCGAGCATTCTGTGCTATGCTACGCATTACGTCCGTTTTTGTTGTTTTTGGGCAACAATCGGGGGCGTTGTCTCGTGTTGTTTTAATCGGGGAATCGATGATGAACAGAATAGCAAGAATTTTAGCCGTGCTGCTGAGCGCCGTCCTGGCGGCCGGTTGCGCCAATCAAGATGTCAAACCCGGCGAAGTTATTTGTCCGATCTTGGGCGCGGTTGCGGGCGGCGCAATTGCCGCCGGAGCGTTCAACGGTGACGACAACGACGGCGCCATCGCCGGGGGTGCCGCGCTCGGAGCCGGTCTCGCCTGGTTCCTGTGTCGAGAAGAAGAGCCAGCGCCTCCTCCAGCGCCGCGTAAGCCTGCGCCCAAGCCAAAGAAGCCCCAGCCACCGAAAGACAGCGACGGTGACGGCGTTATCGACCCCAACGACGAATGCCCGGGGACGCCGGCCGGAGTCAAAGTCAACGCAGTCGGATGCCCCGAAGTTGGCGAGACGATTTTGAGCCTGGAAGGCGTAAACTTCGACACCAACAAAGCAACGATCAAGGCTGAATCCGAAGGGATCTTAAACAACGCCGTGAAGGTTCTGAGCGATAATGTGAGCGTCCACGTTCGTGTTGAAGGACATACGGATAGCCGCGGTTCCGACGCCCATAACCAGAAGTTGTCGCAGCGTCGCGCGGAGGCTGTCGCGGCTTATCTGTCGGCCAACGGTATCGATCCCGATCGGTTGTCGGCCATCGGCTATGGCGAGAGCGCGCCGGTGGCGCCGAACGACACGGCCGAAAACATGTACAAGAACCGAAGGGTCGATCTGGTCGTCACAGACAACTAACTCGACGTTAACCAAACGAAGCTTTAAAAGGCCCTCTTTCAAGAGGGCCTTTTTTTTCCTGCCAGCCCGTTAGCCGGGATTTCTCACCAAATTGAAGCGAGTTGACTCGGGTTGCTGTGGCAGGCTTCGATCACCGCCTTGAACGGTTCCGGGTCTTTGATATGCGTGATCGCACCGCCACGCGGGAATTGCTGATCTTTCAGCCGCGACAGCCAAAAGCGCAGGCCCGCGGCCCTCAGGCACGCCAACCACGCCTCTCGTTCGACAACACCGAGCGGGCGTTCGAGGGTGTATCCCTGGACCATAGCGCGGGCAGCCGTCGTATCGAAGCGGCCCGCGTCGCCGAAACACCAGTCGCTCACCGCGACCGCCAAATCGTAGATGAGCGGTCCGGTATGGCTGTAATACAAGTCGATTAAACCGGTCAAGGCGTGACCTTGGAACAAAGCATTGTCGCGAAACAGATCCGCGTGGATCACGCCATGGGGCAGGATGCCCGAATTGAAGTTCCGCTGAAATGCGATCTCGGTATCGAGCGTCGCCCTATCTTCCGGACCCAATTGGTCGCGAATCAGCGCCGCGGTGGCCTCCCGCCAGACGGCACCGCGTTCGTTTTCGCGAGACCCGCTGTAGGCCTGTGCGATCTGATGCATGCGTCCGATTGTGGCTCCAAGGATACGGCAATGTTCGCGGTCCGGTTGCTTGACGCTGACCCCGTTCAGACGCTGCACCAGCGCGGCCGGCTTGTCTTTGAAATCCTGCAGGTATCGGCCCTCACGGTCCGCGACCGGGTGCGCGCATGGAACGGCCCGTTCGGCCAGGAACGCCATCAGGCTCAGACAATATGGAAGTGCTTCCGCCGTTGTCGACTCGAAAAGCGTGAGGACGAACCGCCCCGCGTCGGTCGTGACAAAATAGTTCGTATTTTCGATCCCGTCGGTGATCTCCGCATAGTCGCGCAGGGCGCCTACGGAGTAGCGACGCAGGAAACCGTCAAGTTCTGAAACACTGATGTCGGTGTAGACGGACATGGCTCACTCCCGACCCTCGTTAGTATTCCGATCGGACGCGGTCCGGCAGGTCGGTCACGTTCAAGTTCTTCAGCAGTGATGGATGCCCCGTCTTTGTGTAGACGGATACGCATGATGAAACTCGAAGGACAAACTCGCGCGTTTCGACCGGGTGAGAAAAACCCCTTCTGGCCGCACCCCCGGTCGACGAAAACTTACCAGCTAAAGATCACCCATTGCGGCACACGCGTCGGATTGTAGAGGTCGCTCATCCGCGACTCCATGAGTCCGTCACCGTCGCGGTCGACGAAATAGTACGGTTTGCCCACGACCGGTGTTATTTTGACCATATAGAGTTGGCCGTTTACGCGGTACTCTTCGACCGTCGCGTCCTCGCGCTGGATAATGGTTACTTCCGGTTCCATTCCCTCGTCGTGTTCTACGCGTTCAGGCGGCGGCAGCGGCGCCGGGAGTTCTTCAAGCCCGGAAGGCGCTTCGGCTCTGAGTCTGGCGGCGAAAAAAACCAAACACGATAATGCTATGGCGGAACTGTTACGAAACATTTATTTTTCTCAACATCTACATCTACATCAACATCGCTAGCAACGCGAGCGGGGAAATAGCATAGCATTTATGCGTTGCCAGTTCCTGCCGGTCCCGGCGCCGGCAGCCGGATTCTAACTATGAGTAGCAAAAAACTGGTTCTCGTCGATGGTTCGTCGTACCTCTATCGGGCTTTTCATGCTTTGCCGGAGCTAAAGAACTCCAAGGACTTCCCGACGGGTGCAGTCCACGGTGTCATAGCGATGCTGCGGAGTCTCTATGAGGAGTACGAGCCGGAGCTTTTCGGCGTCGTGTTCGACCCCAAAGGGAAGACGATACGGAACGATTGGTACCCGGCCTACAAGGCTAACAGGCCGCCGATGCCGGACGCGCTCAGAGCTCAGGTGCCGCCGATTCTCGAAATAGTAAGGGCCCTTGGTTATCCTCTTCTTATCGTCGATCGGGTCGAGGCCGATGACGTCATCGGTACCTTGGCCCGGCGGGCGGCGGCCGACGACATCGAGGTGATCATCTCTACCGGTGATAAGGATATGGCGCAACTGGTCGACGGCCGTACCCGGCTCGTCAACACGATGGACCACTCGGTTCTCGACGTCGAAGGCGTCGTCCAGAAATTCGGGGTCCGGCCGGAACAAATGGTCGACTATCTGACGCTCGTCGGCGATAAAGTCGACAATATTCCGGGTGTCGATAAGGTGGGCCCAAAGACCGCCGTAAAGTGGCTGAAAGAATACGACGACCTTGATCACATCATTGCCGGCGCCGCCGCGATACCCGGCAAGGTCGGGGCGAACCTGCGCGACAGTATCGACGACCTCTCCTTGTATAAACGCCTCGTCACCATCATCGACGAGATCGACCTGGATGTGGCGCCGCAAGACTTACGGCTGGAGAACCGCGATGAAAAGCGTCTTCTCGAATTGTTCCGTGAATTGGAATTCAAGAGCTGGCTGAAGCAACTCGGGGATGTCGTGTCCGACGAAGGTTCGGCGTTCGCCACCGGGGCCGAAATCAATTACGAAACGGTGCTAGACGACGCTCATTTGGTGCGTTGGCTCCAGATGTTGGAAAGCGCCGACTATTTTGCTTTCGACACCGAGACGACAAGCCTGAATTACATGGAGGCAGAGATCGTGGGCCTATCGTTTTCGGTCGCGCCGGGAGCGGCCGCTTATGTACCCGTGGCCCATGATTACCCGGGCGCACCCGCGCAACTCGATCGCAGCATGGTGCTCGAACGTTTGCGGCCGTTACTCGAAAACCCAAGAAAGCCGAAGCTTGGGCACCACCTGAAATACGATCGCAACATTTTACAGAACTATGGGATCGAACTCAACGGAATTGAGTACGACACGATGCTTGAGTCCTACGTCCTGAACAGTGTCGGCAGTCGTCACGATCTAGACACACTCGTATCCAAACACCTCGGTCGTAACACGATCCATTACGAAGATGTTGCCGGAAAAGGTGCGAAGCAAATTGGATTCAATCAAGTTGCGATCGAACAAGCGGCGCCTTATGCCGGCGAAGACGCCGAAGCTTGTCTCTGTCTGCACCGAACATTGATGCCAAAATTGCAGCAAGAGAAGGCATTAGCGAGCGTTTTCAGTGAAATCGAAATGCCTTTGGTGCCCGTTCTTTCCCGAATAGAACGCCGCGGGGTGCTCGTCGATGCGGAGATGCTGGCGAGCCAGAGCCGCGAACTCGAGCTACGGTTGAACGAACTCGAAGCCGAGGCTCACGATTGCGCCGGCGAGGTATTCAACATCGGTTCTCCGAAGCAGATCCAGACGATTCTTTTTCAAAAAATGGGTCTCCCGGTCAGGGCGAAAACACCCAAAGGCCAGCCTTCGACCGCCGAGGCCGTATTGGCTGAACTCGCCGACGACTACCCTCTGCCAAAACTGATCTTGGAGCACCGAGCTTTGAGTAAGTTGAAATCGACGTACACTGACAAACTGCCGTTAGAGATCTCCTCACTTACCGGCCGAGTTCATACGAGTTATCACCAAGCCGTTACGGCTACCGGCCGCCTCTCGTCATCGGATCCGAATCTTCAAAATATTCCGATCCGGACCGCGGAGGGACGACGCATACGACATGCCTTCATAGCGCCGCCAGGGCGCGTATTGGTAGCCGCGGATTACTCCCAAATCGAACTGAGGATCATGGCGCATTTGTCCGAGGACCAACGTTTACTGGAGGCTTTCAGGGCCGGCGACGATGTGCATCGTGCGACGGCGGCAGAGATCCTCGGGGTCGCCCCGACCGCCGTCAGCGGCGAACAGCGCCGGGCGGCGAAAGCGGTGAATTTTGGTCTGATTTACGGCATGTCCGCATTCGGATTGGGGCGGCAACTCGGTATCGACCGCGCTGCCGCGCAGGAATACGTCGATTTGTACTTTGTCCGTTACCCGGGTGTGAAGTCGTTCATGGACGAAATCAAAGTTCGGGCACGAGAGCAAGGTTTCGTGGAAACGATTTTTGGTCGCCGATTGTATTTGCCCGAGATCGAGGCCCGTAACGCACAGCGACGGCAATATGCCGAGCGCACGGCCATCAATGCACCAATGCAAGGTACCGCCGCAGACATCATCAAACGCGCGATGATTGCGGTCGATGCATGGATCGAAAACGAATCGGTGCCCGCGACATTGATCATGCAGGTGCACGACGAGTTGGTGTTTGAGGTCGATGAGGAAGCCGTTTTCACCGTCTCCGAGCGGATCCGCGAGCTGATGGTCGGTGCCGCCGATCTGGCCGTCCCGCTCGTGGTCGATGAGGGCCGGGGCGCCAACTGGGACGAGGCGCATTGACCGTCTTAGGGGGGTTACCGCACGGCCGGTGGTCCAGAGCTTTACGATATCGAAATTCGTATGTGCTAAACTTCAACAGTCGAACTACGAATGAATTGAACCTCGTCCACCCGCGAAGACCACTTCTAAGCAATCTGAGAAATCAACAGGCTCGCAGTCATGTTGTTGATCCCTGCAATTGATCTGAAAAATGGCCAGTGCGTCCGCCTCAAACAAGGGCGCATGGATGACGATACCGTATACTCGGACGACCCGATCGCCACCGCCGCAAAGTGGGTGGAAGCCGGCGCGAGGCGCCTGCATATCGTTGACCTGGATGGAGCGGCAACGGGGAAACCGGTGAATTCCGCGGTGGTCCACGACATCGCCGAGCGGTTTCCTGACCTGCCCATTCAGATCGGTGGTGGCATACGCGACGAGGACAGCATTCAAGAATACCTCGACGCTGGGGTACGCTACGTGATCCTCGGGACGAAGGCGGTTACGGCGTCGCATTTCGTTTCGGACATGTGCTTGGAGTTTCCCGGGCATATCATCGTCGGCTTGGACGTGCGCGACGGGAAGGTTGCCATCGAAGGTTGGTCGAAATTGTCTCGGCACGATGCGGTTGATCTCGCTCAGCATTTCGAGAAGGATGGCGTTGCGGCCATCGTTTTTACGGATATCAGCCGCGACGGCATGATGGACGGATTGAATATTGAGGCCACCGTTGCGTTCGCCCAGGAATTAGCGATACCGGTCATCGCCTCGGGTGGGGTGACTAACCTCGATGATATCCGTGCGCTGTGTGCGGTCGAAGCAGAGGGCGTCCAAGCCGCGATAACCGGGCGCGCTATCTATGAAGGAACCCTCGACTTAGCGGAAGCGCAAGCGCTGGCGGATCAGTTAAGTGGCCAAGGCGGCGACTGATGGCGCTGGCCAAGCGGGTGATCCCTTGCCTCGACGTAGACGCGGGGCGAGTGGTCAAGGGTATTCGTTTTGTCGACATAAAGGATGCCGGTGATCCGGTTGAGGTCGCCAAGCGTTACAACGAACAGGGCGCCGACGAGATAACGTTTCTCGATATTACCGCGAGCCACGAGCGGCGAGAGACCATGGCCAACGTGGTCGAAGAAGTCGCGAGTCAGGTATTCATTCCGCTGACTGTCGGCGGTGGCGTCCGGACGATCGAAGACATCCGTCGATTATTGATCGCGGGCGCGGACAAGGTATCGATCAATACCGCGGCGGTGGCTAACGCGGAATTCGTGCGAGAGGCGGCAACTAAGTTCGGAGCGCAATGTATCGTCGTCGCGGTCGACGCCCGACGAACCAAAGTCGAGCCGCCCGCATGGGAAATATACACCCATGGCGGGCGCGAACCGACCGGAATCGATGCGGTACAGTGGTGTTCCCGAATGGCCGAACTCGGCGCCGGCGAGATCCTGCTGACGAGTATGGACCGCGACGGCACCCGTGATGGCTTCGACATCGAACTCATACGCGCGGTGGCCGATACTACGCCGATTCCGGTGATCGCATCGGGCGGCGTCGGGACGCTGGCTCATTTGACAGCCGGGGTATGCCAAGGACACGCAGACGCCGTACTTGCGGCGAGTATCTTTCATTTCGGTGAGCATACGGTGGCCGAGGCCAAAGCCCATATGCGGCAGAGCGGGATCGAAGTTCGATTATGAGCTGGCTGGACGAAATCAAGTGGGACGAGCAGGGTTTAGTTCCTGCGGTAGCGCAAACTTACGACAGCGGTCGCCTGTTGACGCTTGCCTGGATGAATCGTGAGGCACTGGCAGCCACCGTGGCAGAGAACCGGGCGGTTTACTGGTCGCGCTCGCGACGCCGGCTGTGGCGTAAAGGCGAGGAGTCCGGACACGTTCAGCGTCTGCGCGAACTGAGGATCGACTGCGATGCCGACGCGATCCTGCTTTTGGTCGAGCAGGTCGGCGGGATCGCTTGCCATACCGGCAGGGAGAGCTGTTTTTACCGAAAATACGAGGACGAGAGCTGGAGTAACACCGATCCGGTCGTCAAGGACCCGGCGGCTATCTACGGTCGCACGCCGTAGCATAGGGAGGCAGACTGATGCCAGCGGACATCATCGATGAACTTTATCGCATTCTCGAGGAGCGGAAAACGGCCGATCCGCGCCAATCCTACGTGGCCGGGCTTTATGCCGACGGTGTCGATCACATTTTGAAGAAAATCGGCGAAGAGGCCACGGAGCTCGTGATTTCCGGAAAAGCGGGGTCTCAGGACCAGATTATTCGCGAAACGGCGGACCTTTGGTTTCATTCCCTGGTCTTATTGGCTTATAAAGGCATTAGCTCCGACCGTGTGATGTCGGAGCTGGAACGCCGTTTCGGGCAGTCGGGGCTTGAGGAAAAGGCCTCGCGTCAGCAACAATAGGCGTCTGGGTTAGCAGTTACGCCCTTGGAGGCAGAGCATGTCGTTCGGAATTAAGGAACTTATCGTCATCCTGGTCATCGTGATGTTGGTGTTCGGGACTAAGAAAATCCGCAATGTCGGGACCGACGTCGGAGGTTGGATCCGTGACTTCAAGAAGGCATTGAAAGACGGCGAAGACGGCACCGATGACGTCGTCCAGGCAGAATCCGGGCGCGTGATCGAAGGCGACGCCAGCGTAGCGGAAAAAGAGAACGTATAGGCGGAATCTGCGGTGTTTGACGTCGGCTTCTGGGAGGTCTCCCTCATCGCAATCGTCGCGTTGGTCGTCGTCGGCCCGGATCGCCTACCGGCTATGACCCGTACGGCGGGGCAACTGATCGGCCGTGCGAAACGGACGATGCGCGAGCTCAAATACGATTTGGAGCGAGAAGCGGAATTTTCGGAAATCGAGAACTTCAAGAGTGATTTTTCGAAGAAATCCCTGGACGATTTCGCCAAAACCCTTGAGGAACCGATAGATATCGAGAATGAAATTCGGGTGGAAGACAAGGCCGGCTCCTAAACGAATTCTCTATGTCCGCCGAGGAAGAAACAGCGCAAGAAACGGACGGCCTTGATCGTAGCGAACAAAGCTTCGTTTCCCACCTGAGAGAACTGCGCAAGCGTATTATGGCTGCGCTTCTGTGCGTGTTGCTCGTGCTGTTGGTGCTCATGCCGTTTGCCAACGATTTGTACCTCTGGCTGGCGGAACCATTGTTGCACCACATGGCGGAAACGGGGGCGACGATGATTGCGACGGAAGTCGCTTCACCATTCCTGGCTCCTTTCAAATTGACCCTGTTTGTCGCGATTTTTATTTCCGCGCCCTACATTTTTTATCAAGCCTGGGCGTTCGTTGCGCCGGGCCTTTATCGTAATGAACAACAGCTTGCGCTTCCGGTTCTCGTTTCGACCACGCTATTGTTCTATCTCGGCATTGCCTTTGCCTACTACGTCGTTTTTCCGCTGATGTTCGGTTTCTTCACGGCGATCGCGCCAGAGGGCGTCACGGTAATGACCGATATCAGCCGGTATCTGGATTTCGTCTTGAAACTATTCTTTGCGTTCGGTGCGGCCTTCGAAGTGCCCGTCGCCACTTATCTGGCCGTAAGGACCGGCATTACGACCCGCGAAGCCTTAGCGGCTAAACGGCCCTACATTATCGTCGCATCGTTCGTGCTCGGAATGCTGCTGACACCGCCCGACATAATCTCCCAAATATTGTTAGCGGTTCCGGTGTGGCTGCTGTTTGAAGTGGGTCTCGCGCTATGCAAGCTGTATATCAAGGAAGAAGAGGACGAAGACGAGCCGAAAGAGATGGGCGATCAGAGCTCGGGGACTGCGTAGTCGGGGGCCCGCACAGTGCCGCTAGTCCAGCCGTTTCACGCCTTCGTCACCGCCGACGAGGACGATGTCGGCGCCGCGCCGCGCGAACAGACCATTGGTAACTACGCCCGGGACCTGGTTAATCGTCTCTTCTAAGGCGACGGGTTCTCGGATTTCAAGGTCGTAGACATCGATGATCTGATTGCCGTTGTCGGTGGTAAATCCGTGTCGAAGTTCCGGTCGGCCGCCCAATTTGACCATTTCTCTCGCCACAAAACTCCGCGCCATGGGTATTACTTCGATCGGTAGGGGAAACCGCCCCAGGCGGTCGACGACTTTCGAGTCGTCGACGATACAGATAAATAACGTACTAGCTTGCGCAACGATTTTCTCGCGCGTCAACGCACCACCGCCGCCCTTAATCAGGTGCCGGTGATGGGTGGCTTCGTCCGCGCCGTCGACGTAAACGGCGAGGTCTCCGACACCGTTGAGATCGAGCACGCTGATCCCGTTTGCTTTCAGCCGGGCGGCCGAGGCTTCGGAACTGGCAACCGCGCCTTCGATCTGATGTTTGTGTTGAGTCAGCAGATCGATGAAGTAATCGGCCGTGCTTCCGGTACCGACACCTATGTAACCTTCGAGTTCAATGAGTTTGATGGCGGCCTCCGCGGCCGCCTGCTTTTTCGCGTTCTGATCCATACCTCATAACCCTGACTAATCTCGCTGGACAATAGAGGATACCGCCCATAGCGCTAAATGGTATCTTATACGGATGCTCGACGATTACCTAAAGATGATCCTCAAGGCTCCGGTCTATGATATCGCCCGCGAAACGCCGCTGGAGGCCGCTCCGGAGCTGAGCCGGCGTCTTGACAATGCCGTTTGGATAAAGCGGGAGGACATGCAGCCCGTTTTCTCCTACAAGATCCGCGGCGCCTACAATCTAATGGTAAGACTTTCGCAGGCGGAGCGCGAAAAAGGCGTAATTACGGCGTCGGCCGGCAATCACGCACAAGGTGTCGCCATGGCCGCTGCGAAGTTGCAGGTCGGCGCGACGATAGTGATGCCGAAAACTACCCCTGAGATCAAGATTGTTTCCGTCCGGCGGCTGGGCGCGGATATCGTCCTGCACGGGAACACCTACGATGAAGCGAGCGAACACGCGCACGTGACCGCCAAGAAAACCGGTTCGACTTACATTCCGCCCTACGATCACCCGTTGGTAATCGCCGGGCAGGGGACCGTGGGCATGGAAATCCTGCGCCAACATCCGGGCCGTATCGACGCGATATTCGTCCCGGTCGGCGGTGGCGGTTTGATCGCCGGGATTGGTGCCTATGTCAAAGCACTGGAGCCGTCGATCCGGATCATCGGGGTCGAAGCCGAAGAAGCCGCGAGTATGAAGTCGGCGCTTGCGGCCGGCAAACGAGTGACGCTCGAACGCGTCGGCATATTCGCTGACGGTGCTGCTGTTCGGCAGGTCGGAGAGGAAACGTTCCGAGTCGCGGAGCGTTGCGTCGACGAAATACTTACCGTGAATATCGATGAAATCTGTGCCGCCGTTAAGGATATTTTCGAAGATACTCGCGCGATCGCCGAACCGGCGGGGGCGCTCGCGCTTGCCGGCCTGAAACAATGGGTGAAACGGGAGTCCGCCTCCGGACTCGACGTGGTCGCCATCTTCAGTGGCGCTAATGTGAACTTCGACCGGTTGCGACACATCGCGGAGCTTGCGGCGCTCGGCGAGCACCGTGAGGCCCTGATCGCAACCACCATTCCGGAACGGCCGGGCAGCTTTCGACACTTCTGCCACGCGCTGGGAGCGCGCGCAATTACTGAATTCAATTATCGATATTCCGATCACGACAACGCAGTGGTCTTCGCGGGCATCCGACTACGGCACGGTGACGTCGAAAAAGCAGCCTTGATGGAGAATCTGGAGGAAAAAGGTTTCAAGGTCATCGACATTTCGGCGAACGAGCTGGCTAAGATGCATGTCCGTTACATGGTTGGAGGGCACGCCGGCGGGATATCGAACGAGCGGCTGCTGCGGTTCGAATTTCCGGAACGGTCGGGCGCGTTATTGCATTTCTTGACCCAGATCGGCGGGCGCTGGAATATCAGCTTGTTCCATTATCGCAATCACGGCGCCGCCTACGGGCGCGTCTTGATGGGGATCCAGATCCCGCCGGCCGATCGTGCGGAATTCCAAGCGTTTCTGGCCGATCTGAACATGGAATACGTGGAAGAACACGATAATCCCGCTTACGAGTTATTCCTGAGCTAGTCTTAGGGAACCTCTGATCAATTCATGGAATGTCGCCTTGCGCCCAAAATCGTCCAGGTCCGCGTTGCGGCGCTATCGTCTCCGCGCCGCGCCTTGACCTGAGCAGTTTCGGGCCGCAACTCGACTGTCTCAGAATGAATCAGAGATTCTTTAGATGAAACCGACTGAACTCAACGCCGAACCGGTGGCCGAGCTCGTGCGGACAATGCGATATCTCGATGCCGCGGGTTTGAATACCGGGAGTGCAGGGAACGCAAGCTGCCGCGCCGGCCCGGAAAATTACTGGATCACTCCTACCGGCGTTTTGCCGGGCGCGTTGACGATCGAATCGTGCGTCGCGATGTCGCTTCGCAACCCCGAGCCGGAGCCGACCTCGCGGCCGTCGTCGGAATGGCGGATGCATCAGGGCATCTACCGCGCCCGGCCGGAAATCCGTGCGATCGTCCATACCCACTCGAGCTACGCGACGGCGCTCGCGTGTACGGGAAAGTCCCTGCCCGCGTTCCACTATATGGTCGCGATAGCGGGTGGTGATTCGATCCCCTGCGCGCCCTATGCTACGTTCGGAACGCAGGAGCTATCGGACCACGCGGTGTCCGCGCTCAACGGGCGACGAGCTTGTTTGCTCGCAAATCACGGCGCGTTAGCTCTGGGTGCGACGCCGACCGCCGCCGTAAGGTTGGCGATCGAGGTCGAAGAATTGGCAAAGCAGTATTGCATCGCTAAGCAGCAAGGCGACCCAGTGATCCTGGATGAACAACAAATGCGAGAAGTGCTGAAGAAATTCGAAACCTATGGCCAATAAAATGAGCAGTGTCGGGCCGCTTGAAGAATTCCAGGGAAGGCCGAGCTTCTATTTGGCGTTTGCCGTGCTCGACCTCGAAACGACAAGGAATTTCTATGTCGATGTACTCGGCTGTCGGATAGGCCGGAGTACTGAATCTTGGATGGACCTCAATTTCTTTGGTTATCAGATCACCGCGCACCTGGTTCCGGATCGCGGCCCCGAGGTAATGAATACTATCGAAGGCCACGATATCCCGGTTCCCCATTTCGGCCTCACCATGGATTGGGAGGACTGGCATCGCGCGGTCGACCACATGACCTATATCGGCGTAAATTTCCGGGTGGAACCGCACGTGCGCTTCAAGGGTCAGGCGGGCGAGCAGGCGACGTTTTTTGTCGAGGACCCGAGCGGTAACTGTCTGGAGTTCAAGGCCTTCAAAGAGCCAAGCGACGTCTTCGGCACCTGACCCGCCATAAGAACCGGCGGGGCGCCGGCGTCCGGCCCAAAACGGGTCGAGTTAAAAAAATAGCTTCTTAAGCATCGCGCCGGGGTCCGTTGCGCGCATGAAAGCCTCGCCCACCAGGAACGCATCGACGCCGGCGGAGCGAAGTTTTTCGATGTCGTCTGGGGTACGGATACCCGACTCGGTGACGACCAGCCGGTCGCCGGGAATATCACGCATGAGGTCGATCGTCGTTTGGATATCGGTGACAAAGCGTCGTAGGTCGCGGTTGTTAACGCCGATCAAGGGTGTCCGCAACCGCAGCGCGCGTTCCAGCTCCGTACCATCGTGGACTTCGATCAGCGTGTCCATGCCTAGCCCGATGCTTACCTCGGCCAGTTCCAGCATCGCTCCGTCGTCGAGGCAGGCCGCGATCAGCAAGACGCAGTCGGCGCCCAGCGCCCGAGCCTCATAGATCTGGTAGGGATCTATCACGAAATCTTTGCGCAGTACCGGCAACTCGCAGGCGGATCGGGCGGCCACTAGATGGTCGTCGCCGCCCCTAAAGTATTTTTCGTCGGTGAGAACGGACAGGCACGCAGCGCCGCCGGCCGCATAACTCCGGGCAATGAGCTCGGGCTCATAGCTATCACGGATCAGTCCTTTGCTCGGCGACGCCCTTTTGCATTCTGCGATAACGGCAGGATCGCCCGCAGCAATGCGACGTCGAATCGAACCAACGAAGTCGCGCGACTCGGGCGCGCGTTTTGCGCGACGTTCGAGTTCCGCGAGCGGCGTTTTGCGCGAGCGCGCGGAGACTTCATTGTGCTTGTGTTTGACGATTTCGCCGAGTATGTCCGGCGAGGAACGGGAACTGACGGATTCGCGGTCGTTCATCGGTTCTAGCGACCGCAGCGTTGTGTAAAAACGATGAAACGCTCAAATCGCGTGCCGGCCGCACCACTAGCCAGCAGGTGGCGGGCCCGTTCAATCCCATCGGCGAGTGTGTCCTCGAGCCCACACAGGTAAATGGCCGCGCCGGCATTCAACGCTACGATATCGCGCGCCGGTCCCGGTTCTCCGCGGAATACGCAATCAATCATAGCTAGACTCTGGCCGGCATCGCGGACGCTTACCGAGGATATCGGCTGCTGTTCGAACCCATATTCCGCCGGGTCGATCTCGAACCAATGGATGGCCCCGTCACGAAGCTCGGCGACAGTAGTTTTCGAGCCGATACTGATCTCGTCCAGACCGTCGTCCGCATGGACAACGAAAGCGCGCTCGGAGCCGAGGCGAGCGAGCACTTCGATCAGCTTGGTCTGCCATTCGCGGTTGAATACCCCGACGAGTTGCAGCGGAGCTCCGGCCGGGTTGGTGAGTGGGCCGAGGACGTTGAATAGCGTCCTGATCGCGAGTTCACGGCGAGGACCAGCGGCGTGGCGAGTCGCACCGTGATGAGCCGGCGCGAACATGAAGCCTACCCCGGTTTCCTCGATGGAGCGCGCGACCTCGGCGGGCTCCAAATCGATTCGCGCGCCCGCCTGCTCGAGCACGTCCGCCGACCCGCTAGAGCTCGAAACCGAGCGATTGCCATGTTTGGCGACGTAGCCTCCGGCAGCCGCAACGACAAAAGCGGTCGCCGTCGAAATGTTGAACGTGTTTGTAGCATCTCCGCCGGTGCCGCACGTATCGATCAGCGGTGCCGCGGAAATCGAAACAGGGGTCGCCAGCTCCCGCATCACGGTCGCTGCAGCGGTAACCTCATCGATCGTCTCACCCTTCATGTGCAGCGCAACCAACAGGCCGGCTATTTGAGCTGCCGTCGGCTCGCCTGACATGATTGCGCGCACGACTACGAGCATGTCGTCGAAGTCGACGTCTTTGCCGGCGACGGCGTGCGCGATTGCTGCTCGAATATCCATCGGACGCACTTCGCCTAGTGCGTGCCCGCCGCCAACGAAAAAAAGTTCGCGAGCAAATCGTGACCGCCTTCGGTCAGTATCGACTCGGGGTGGAACTGAACGCCGTATAAGGGCAGCGTATCGTGCCTCAGGCCCATGATTTCCTCGACTTCGCCCTCGCTTGTTTCAGTCCAGGCAGTGATCTGCAAACAGGATGGCAGGCTTTCGCGGTCGACGACGAGAGAATGATATCGGGTCGCGACGAACGGCATATCGAGTCCGGCAAAAACATCACAGTCGTGGTGGTAAATATTCGAGGTTTTCCCATGCATGACGTGCCCGGCATGGACAATGCGGCCCCCTACGGCTTGCGCGATGCTTTGGTGCCCCAGGCAAACGCCGAGGATGGGGATCTGTGGGGCGAGTTGGCTGACCACGGCCATCGATATGCCGGCTTCGTTCGGAGTGCAGGGTCCGGGCGAAATGATAATGGCTTCAGGTCGTTGCGTGCGGATGTTTTCTATCGTTATGGCGTCGTTACGAACGACCTCGACGTCCTTCCCGAGTTCACCGCAATATTGCACCAAGTTGTAGGTAAAGGAATCGTAATTGTCGATCATTAGGATCATCGGCGCATACCGATATCGGCAGTGCGGTCGATCGGCGTCGCTTCAAGACCGACAACGGCGTTATCCTCGTGCCCGTTCATACGGACCGGGATCTATTGATTTCAGCCCGCATAGCGGCGATCGTTTCGGCATAATTGTCGCTTCCGAAGATCGCTGAACCGGCGACGAAGGTATCTGCGCCGGCGGCCGCTATTTCGCCGATGTTCTCGATTTTGACGCCGCCGTCGATCTCCAGACGGATCGGTCGGTTGCCGCCGTCGATGCGCGCCCTGGCGAGCCGCAATTTGTCCAGCGCTCCCGAAATGAAAGACTGCCCGCCGAAGCCCGGGTTGACGGACATGATCAGGATCATGTCGATCTTGTCCAGAATGTAGTCGAGGTAGTCCAGCGATGTCGCGGGATTGAAGACCAGGCCGCACTTACAACCGGCAGCGGTTATCAACTGTAGGGTGCGATCGATATGCTCGCTCGCTTCAGGGTGGAACGTGATATAGGTGGCGCCGGCGTCGGCAAAATCGCCTACCAGCCGGTCGACCGGTTTGACCATTAAGTGGACGTCGATGTCTACCGTAACGCCGTGTCGCCGGAGCGCGGCACAGACGAGAGGACCGACCGTCAGGTTCGGCACGTAGTGGTTATCCATCACATCGAAATGGATGAAACTCGCGCCCGCGTTTACGACAGAGTCCACTTCGGCACCGAGCTGAGCGAAGTCTGCCGACAGAATGGATGGTGCGATGACGTCATTTTGTTTCATGCGAAGTGGGCGCCGGTGCAGGGTCTTGTGCGAAGGGCGGCAACTGTACCGCATCACTACTCGATCTGCACGCGGGTCGGCTGCTTCCAGACCGATTCTGTCGATCGGCTGCGCCTACGCCGCGCGGTTTCCCGGTGTAGCCGATCGCGACCCAGCGTCCGTACCCGCGGTATGAAGCGACGACAAGCTACGGGGTTCGGCTGCGCTGCCGCTATAGGTATTGATGAAACGTATCTTCGGCACTCGTTCTTCCGTCGCGGCGCTCACCGTGTCGCTCGCGCTCGCCGTTCCCACTGCCGGTGGCGCGACGTCGGCCGCACCCGAAACGCAGGCCACTTCCGAAACGCAGGCGGTACCTGGAGCGCAGGCGGCGGCGGAGGGTGCGGATCCCCGCGAGGCGGTGCTCGCAGAACGACTTGAGTTTGCTCTGTTGGGCGGCGAAATACTCTGGATCGAGGCCGCCGGAGAGAAATTTCTCGCTATCTTGCGGGCGGCGACAGGCGCAGCCACGCAAGGCGGCATCGTTATCAACGCCCCGATCGGGGCGATCGTCGACGGCCTTCCCCTACACCAGACCTTGGCTCGCACCGCCGCGGCCGCCGGCTGGTTCGTGCTTTCGATTCAGCAACCCATACCCGAGTCCCGTACCATTGCGCTCCACGATGGCGAACTCACGGCACGAGCGGGCTTGAGGTTGGACGCCGGAATCGACTATCTGGCGAATCAGGGGATCGCAAACGTAGTTATCATAGGCGACGCGGCTGGTGCGGCGATCGCCATTCGTCACTTCGCCGGGAAGGTCCCGCCGACCGTTACCGGCTTCGTCGGACTCGGCGCATGGGACGCGCCGTTAGACGAGGTGGATATTCCGGTGTTGGGCGTCGCGGGTACCCGGGATGCGCGAGCGGTGTCGCTACAATCGTTGCGGATGGCAAGGCTCGGCGCGCGGGTAACACCGGTCGAAGTGCTCGAAGTCGATGGCGCCGGGCCCGCTTTTCTCGGGTACGAAGCGCTCGTCGCAAAGCGGGTTCGCGGATGGCTCAAGCGCATGGCGCCCGGCGCGACCGTCAAACGAACAGGGGCCGCGGTGGCCCGGCCGGTACCGTGACCGCTTCACGCAATATCGGGCTGGGAGCTTCCCGGACTTAGGCGTAGCTGCCGGCGGTCGGCTCGTTTGAGTCGATGTGTCGCCGAACGTGCCGAGCGGCAACTCGCTCGACGAAATCGAGTAAGACCGTGTGTGTTCCGCCGATATCCTCGTTAAGGATCCCGTGACGCTCAGATTCGATCCAGTGGATCTCCTTGTCTTGGGTTTGGAGGAGGTCGTAGGCAATCGTTGCGCTGTGCGGGTCGACGACACGGTCCTCAGCGGACTGGACGATGCATACGGGACAGGTAACCGCGCCTAATTCTTCCTTTAGATGTGCGACCAGCCGCGTTAATTCGTAGAGGCTACGGATGGGCATATTGCGATAGTTAATGTGTGGGTGCTCTGATTCGTTGAGACGAAAAGGCATCAAACCTTCATACTTCGAGACCCAGCGTACGACGCGATTGGCTCCGTGCATCAAGGGGACGAATCTCATATTTCTGTTGCGGAATTTGATTGGTGCGCATATCGAGGCGACCGCCTCTACCCGTTCGGTCCGGCGCGCGGAAAGTAATAAGCCCAGCGCGCCGCCGGTGGAGAAACCCACAACGCAAACACGTTCACACAGACTCCCGATTATTTCCAAACCGTGTTCTACCGAGGCGAACCAATCGTGCCAGCTCCGCTCCCTTAGGTCCCAAGGCGACGTACCGTGGCCCTTGAGCCGCACGCCGAGAACCGTGATTCCGGCACCGAGCAGTTTGTCCCCTAGGCTCCGTACTTCTGCTGGCGACGCCAGAAAGCCGTGCACAAGCAATACGCCCACCTCCGAACCCTGGTCCGGTTCCAGTAAGAAGGGGCTGGCGTCCGCGGTTGCCGTTTCTCGGCGGTTAATCTCCTGATGAGCGGGTTTGTCAAAGAAATTTCTGTCCCACTCCAACGCGATCAATTCGTCGTCGTAGATCAACTTTGCGTAACCGCGCGGCGTAAGCGAGCCGACTTCGGTTATAGCAGCTTCGAGCGCGGCATCTACTTCCTGGATTGGTTCAACTTCATTGCCGTAGACTTCGATCGGATTCTCCAAACGCACCGAATCGAACTCGTGGTCGGCCGCGAGTTTATCCAGGAAGACAATTTCAGTAGATTTCAGCTCGATCAACTGTGCATTTACTGCGGATTCGAGAAACTGGGTCATTTCCGGCGTTTCGGTCTTCAGCAGTTCACGATAAACCGTCGGGTTGCAGATGCTTCGGTGGAGATGGACGTCGCGGTGTCTTTGCAATTTCTTTATAGCCAGATAAATGACGTGCTTGAATTCTTCCAACGAAAATCCTTCGTTGTCGCTTTCCAGCATTTTCAAGATCGCCTTCGATGCGAGATGGCTCGTGTTTACCGTAATCTCATCGTAGATGTCGCGCATATAACGGTTGCGGAGGCGGCTGATACTTGCTCGCAACCCTTTTACAGCGGTACGCCGGACCATCTCCGCGCGTAAGTAGTCGCCGTCGAATATGTCGGATGGGGCGTTCAAGCTGCGCCCCAGATAATCGGCCAGCATTCGTTCCCACCACGCCCAGGATTCCAGCGGACAGATGACGTCGCCGAGCCTGATGTCCATGTCGGTCGTTTTAAAAAAAAGATTGCCTTCGACGATGAGTTCTTCGACCGCCCGCTGGCTGAGGCTCCCATGCAGGAGCTCCGCGCTTCGGCGTAGAATATTGTCACTGATCCGCAGAGGATAAAACGTGATATTTGCCGGCACGATAGTCACAGGTCGTCGCGCGTTTTCAAGCAGCGCCTGCGGAGACGGGAGGTGCAGGGCCTCGGCCCATGACCGAAGCAGTTCCCGATTCCCGCGGCGATGCTCGTCGAGCACCCGCAACTTAATGATTTGCAACCCAATCGCGAGCCGCGCCGCGCCCGTATGATGTTTCCGGCGGGCGCGGCTGGCCCGGGAGTAGATGCTGTATTTGCCCTGCTCGTCCAAAACCTGGCGATCCTTCACCATGCCGCCTTCGGGAAAGATCACAATTTTTCGACCCTTGAGAACATCCCGCGCGAGCATGGGCATAAGGTCGGGGTGGTCGCTGGGTACAGCGCCGAGATCATATAGGACTTGAGTAAACCTATCGCTACCCTTAAAGAATTCGCCAGCCGCGATCGAACGGCAAAAAGAACCGGTTTCTTGGTAGATCAAGTATTGCGGAATAAACGTTTCCATCCGCGCGAAGTGGTTGAACAGAAACACGTCACCTTGTTCGATTTGCCCTAGCTCATGGTGTAGCTTGATACGCACGCCAAGCAGTTTCTTGACGCGATCGAACGCCCGGACGCACCAGTCATAAGTTTGCGGATTTAGATCAAACGTGTCGTCCATACGACGATCTCCGGACGAACCATCGACCACAAAGGTTCATTGGCCGCCTCTGCCTCGCAATGATGCAGCGCTAATCTCATCGCAGTGCTGTGACGTATTACCTATGATTACCGACGTAACGGCTTGTTCGCGGCCGACTAACGGCGTTAAAGTTACGCCGAACGATAACAGTAATTGAAGAATTTGGGTAACGCGATAGCCCCGATCCCAACCCAGACGGCCCCTAAACTCATGCAGAAGATCGTAGTATTGAATCCCAAAGGAGGATCGGGCAAAACGACTATTGCAACGAACGTTGCGGCGTACTACGCGATTGCCGGCAACCGGGTCGCCCTCATGGATTACGATCGCCAGGCGTCCAGCGCTCGCTGGGTGGCCGCGCGGCCGCCGGAGCGGCCGTCGATTGCGCTAGTAAAGGCCTTCGAACGTAACTCCAGAATGACGCGCACTTGGCAACTCCATGCAACGCGGGGCGCGACCAACATTGTTATCGACACGCCCGCGGGCGCTACCCGGGAGGACCTACAAGAGATAACCCGTGATGCGCACGCGGTAGTGATTCCGGTACTGCCCTCCGAAATCGACATCCACGCGGCGTCACGTTGCATCGGCGACTTGCTCTTGTGCGCGAAAATCAAACCGCGGGATGGGCGCATCGGTGTGGTCGCGAATCGCGTCAAAAAGAATACTCGTGTATATCAAGCATTATTGCGTTTTCTAAAAGCTCTCGAAATTCCGTTCATAACAAGTTTGCGCGACGCGCAGGCCTACGTGCACGCCGCGGGATTGGGGCAGGGGATATTCGAATTGCCCCGGCATCGTGTAAAAGTGGATCTGGAATCCTGGGAGCCTTTGCTGGCCTGGCTCACCGGCGACAATGAGGTAACGAACGCGCGACCGGCGGTCGGTCGAAGCCCGGAATTACGAAAACACATCGAAACGGGTATTCGATAGTCGATTACTGGCGCTTCGGTCATGCAGAGAGGTATCGTCGCGCAAACGGGTTTTTACTCATTGTCGCGATGGAATTGCCCACGAGTCGGCGGGGTGCGCGCTATCGTGTCTACGTTTCTTCATGGGTTTCGAGTTTTTCTGACTGTCGCCGAAGTGCCCATTGAATATGTTCCGCGACCAAGGGCGTCGCGGCGACTGAAGCTTTTCCCAAGGTATTGCGAACAGTCGTCGACGCGGGCGCATTGCCGAGCGATATAGCGAGATTACGCTGCCATTGCCGATAGGTGATCCGCCGGATAGCCGATCCTTCCGTACGTTTGCGAAACTCCGCTTCGGTCCACGCAAATAGATCGAGGAGCGCACTCGAGTCGAGCCCGGATCGCGGCGCGAAATCCGTCTCGGAGCTTATCTTGGCGAAGCGATTCCAAGGGCAAACGATCTGACAGTCGTCACAGCCGAAAATTCGATTCCCGATAAGCGGCCGGTATTCAACCGGTATGGCACCACGGTATTCGATCGTTAGATACGAAATACAGCGTCGTGCATCCACTTCATAGGGAGCGACAATGGCCTGCGTCGGGCAGATGTCCAGGCACGCGGTACAGCTACCACAATGGTTACCGTCGAACGCGCGGTCGGGCGGTAAGGGCAGATCGGTATAGATTTCACTGAGGAAAAACCACGACCCGTCATTTCGGCTGATAAGATTGCCGTGTTTCCCGATCCAGCCGAGACCGGCCTCGCGCGCAAGACCGCGTTCCAATACCGGCGCGCTGTCGGAAAACACGCGGTAGCCGAAAGCACCGATATCGGCACTGATTTTCTGCGCCAGCTTCTGTAGCCGTGCCCGCATCAACTTATGATAATCGCGTCCCAACGCGTAGCGCGATATATAAGCAGTACATGGATCTTGGAGGATTTTCTCGGCCTCGGCGACGGTATCAGTAAGGTAATTCATTCTCGCGGAGATTACCGATACCGTCCCCGGTATCAGTTCGCCCGGCCGGGAGCGTTTGGTCCCATGCTTAATCATGTACGCCATTTCGCCGTGTCGCCCCCGTGACAACCATCGCTGTAGACGCCGCCCGTCCTCCTCCAATTCGATACCGGCGATCCCGACCCGCTGAAAACCCAGCTCGCGCCCCCAGCAGCGAATTTTCGCGACTAATTCTTCGGGTCGATGTAGTTCGGGGTGATGCTGCCGAGTTTCACTCATGGGGCGCCGAAACCACGGGTTCGGGCGCGAGATTCGTCCGGTTCATTATGGTCTGCCACAAACCTGCGAATGCCCTGCCGCCGGCTCCCTTGCCGGCGAAAACTCCCACCGGGGCGCGGTGCACGCCCATTTGTTCGATCTGGCTCAAGTAAGGGATATAGGTTTGCAGCAACTCCGGATGTTGTGCCGCGAATTCGACGATAAGCGTCTTATGTAGACGCCTTCTTTTGTCGACCATCGAGAAAAACGGCATTAGACGTTCGGTATTGTGCCCCTCGGATACAAAGAATTCCCGCAATTGGCCATATGCGCGCAGCGACAATTGTGTCGGTATCAAGGGGATCAACAGCCAATCCGCCATGTGGATGACGTTTTCGGAGACCAACGAGATCGAAGGCGCACAGTCCAGCATAGCGATGTCATAATCATCCTTGACGCCGCCTAGGAGCTTGTCCAAACGATCCTCGGGGGCTTTAGTGCCTGCGAGTTTCAGATCGAGGTTGCGTAACGAGAAATCCGAGGGTATCAAGTCGAGGTTATGGTAGTCAGTCGCCCGGATAGCTTTCGGCAGGTTACGCTTGCGCCGAATCAGGCGTTCGCCGCCGCCCTTCAGATGAGGTCGAACCCGAAAGTAAAAAGTGGCGGCGCCTTGAGCATCGAGGTCCCAAACCAGCGTCCTGAACCCGCTTTGCCCGGAGAGATAGGAGAGATTTACCGCCGCCGCAGTCTTGCCTACGCCCCCTTTAATGTTATACGTCGCGAATATCTTCATCGAGTTCGAAACTCGAACAGTTTTCGGTAAGTTTCCGTGACCTTTTTACTCGCGAAACGGTCTAGGTTCTTGCGGATTGTGCGCAGCATTCGGCGTTCCCTAGCAGCATAGTCTTCGAGCAGTCCGTCCAGCAATTTTTCGAACCGCTCCGCATCACGGACGCGTTGGAGAATGTGGCTCTGGCGCCGGAGCAGAAATCGCTGCTGTACCGAATTATCGCAGACTGCGCCGAGTATATCTTGGAGGTGCTTCAGTTCGCCCACCGCATTGGTCAGCGGCGTTTTCGGATAAATTGGCGCGAAAGCTTCGATCTGGTAACGCAGTTTCTTGCAGTCCTTTCTCAACGTATGCAGCTCGTCGATCTCGTGCGTTATATCCGGAGAGCAAATCTGCTTCCGGATCCGCTTATAGGTTTTCCAAATGGAAGCACCAGACGATTTCATTATCCCTCTATTCGCAGCGGCCGGAGCGATGGTCGGCGCGCTCAAGAAACGAGACCAGTCTCGCTTGAACTTCGCGTACCGATCGCTGTTCAGTGCTTTAACGAGTCTGTCTTGTTCTAGTCGGCGTTCGGTAGCGACAAATTCGCATATTTGCTGCAGTGGGGTACGGTTCGCCGGGGAGGCGGAATGGACTATTTCCGGAAAGTGGTCGAGATAGACATCGAGATCACGACGAGTTCCTGTTAGGCGATTCAGCCAACGTAGGTTTGGTTTCAAAAGTGGACCGATCTCCGCGGCAAAAACCGCGCCAAACGCACCGAAAATTGACCGGATCCGTCGTAGCGCAATGCGAAAGTCGTGCAGAAACTCGATATCAAGGTCGGCTTCGATCCCCTGTTCTCTGGTCACCATCACACGGAAGTTGTCGGTCAGGATCGCGGTGACGCCATCGGCTATCGATATATTGCGCGAAAGCCGCGATTTTTGAACGGCCAGCGGTTCAGGTAATAACGCAAAGGCGCGGTCCGGCCCCGCTACTATGCCCTCGGTCGGCAAAACATAATCCGGCAGTTTCGCGCGCAAAATGTGCACCGCTTTACGGGACTCCTTGAAGTAACCGCGAAAGGCCACGATCCGTACCGCGACCGGTGGGCGATGCTCGCCGCTTAAACCCGGATCGAATTGTTCCAGATAAAGCCACGCAATCGTTTTGCCGTGCTCATTTCGAACGCGCATCAGCTCATACCGAACGGGTCGATTGTCGGCGACGATCAGTGCCGTCGAGTTAGCGTCACCGTTCAGCCTTCGCCGCAGGTCGAAATCGACGACTTCGACTGTGGAAGCGGGCATCGTTCGTTGCCGGACCGGGCCCGCGAGCAGCTTCTCTGCGCAACGTAGCGCCAGCACGACCTCCCCGTTCTCGACATCGCATTCGAATACCTGGTTTTGATGCAGTAGGTGTCGATCCGGCGTATCCAGATAGTACCGGTTGCCGGTTAGGGCGATTTCAGTCCGCGCATCGAGCGAAGAGCGGGCCATTGCGCAGGCGTCACCTAACTGGAGAGATTCGTCGAGCAATAAATGAGCAATCTGACGCAAGGGCCGGTCCCAACGTTCTTCGGCAGGTAAGTAGTCTAGCTACTATGCGCTCGCGATGCAGTACCGGAGCGCACCGATTATTTGAGCTGGATCAGGCGGTTGCAATTAATCTCTGGCCTGTTTAGCGGCCTCCGCGACGGGTTGCGACTGAGAATGCGGCAAAAATCGTCTGCCATTTTCCGACGGTGCCGGTCCCGCTCGCGATTGGCACGACCCATCCTTGGTTATCTCTCGAACTGAGGCGCTAGCTTTCGACCTGAGAAAGACGCGCTGCGCGGGCCTCAGGCACAAAATCTCCGCGCGGCCCGATCAATCGCGCAGGCGGCCTGACGACCGGCCCGAAAAGTGGGCGGATTTTCAGAGGAATCGTGGGCGTGAACCATCGTTGGGGATTTGTTGTGATGCGTGCGGACCGAACGATATACTCCGAACTGATTCATTTGGCTTTAGCCGTTAACTCACCGTCGCACAATGTTCGACATAGTCAGTACTTGGTATCGGCGCTATTTATCGCACCCGCAGGCGGTGTTGCTTGTCTTGCTGCTGCTTCTAAGTGCCGGAGTGGTGGTGTTTTTCGGCCATATGCTGGCGCCTGCGCTTGCCGCAGTCATCATCGCGTATTTACTCGAAGGGACGGTGAATGAACTGCAACGGCGCGGATTTCCACGCCTGCTTGCCGTAGCGATTGTTTTCACCGCGTTTCTCGCAGTGCTGATATTTTTGCTGCTAGGGTTGATGCCCATCCTTTCTCGGCAGCTTACCAACTTCGTTCAGGAATTGCCGCGAATGATCAACGAGGGCAGAGCTTTGCTGCTGCGGCTGCCGGAAATCTATCCGAATATCATTACCGCCGCCCAGATCGATAACGTGATCGGCGCGATCCGCTCGGGGATCAGCGGACTGGGCCAGAGCTTTCTATCGGTATCGCTCGCGTCGATACCGGCGCTCATAACGGTGTTCATCTATCTGATCCTGGGCCCGGTCCTGGTTTTCTTTTTCCTCAAAGACAAAGACCAGCTGGTCGCCTGGATCACCGGGTTTCTACCACGGGAGCGCGGCGTTCTCGAACGGGTATGGGCGGAGATGGACGACCAGATCGGCAACTACGTACGCGGGAAGGTCTATGAGATCTTCATCGTCGGCAGCGTCACCTATGCGGCGTTTTCGTTTCTCGGTTTATCCTATGCGCCGCTGCTCGGGGTGCTCGTCGGATTGTCCGTGATCGTCCCGTACCTAGGGGCCGCCGTCGTTACCCTGCCGGTCGCCGTCGCCGGGTATATACAGTTGGGTTGGGGAAACGATTTTGTCTGGATCATAGTGACCTACGGTATCGTCCAGGCATTGGATGGTAATCTGTTGGTGCCGTTGCTTTTTTCCGATGTCGTCAATCTCCACCCGGTCGCAATCATCGTCGCGGTACTGGTCTTCGGAGGTCTGTGGGGGTTCTGGGGTGTGTTTTTCGCAATACCGCTCGCGACGCTGGTGAAGTCTCTGTTGAACGCCTGGCCGCGCACAAGCGACGTGCATACTCAGCCGCTGCCGAGCCCCGAATGAACTTCGTCATAGTCGGCGAGGTCGTGTGCTTTATAGATTATTCGTCGCGTAATCCGCGAGACGCGACCGCTCTCCCCGCGTTAGAGTCACATGCCCGCTGTGTTCCCAGCCGCGAAAGCGGTCCACCACGTAGGTTAAGCCCGACGTTGTCTCGCTGAGATACGGCGTGTCAATCTGGGCGATATTGCCGAGACACACAATTTTCGATCCCGATCCGGCTCGCGTAATCAAAGTACGCATCTGCTTGGCCGTTAGATTTTGAGCTTCGTCGATAATGATATAGCGGTTGAGGAATGTTCGGCCGCGCATGAAACTCAAAGATCGGATCTTGATCCGGTTCTGCAGAAAATCTGAGGTTGCCGCCCTTCCCCATTCGCCACCCTCCGCGGTGTCGGCCAATACTTCCAAGTTGTCTAGCAAAGCACCCATCCACGGAGTCATTTTCTCCTCTTCGGTGCCCGGCAAATATCCGATATCTTCCCCGACCGAAATCGTCTCGCGGGTCATGACGATTTCGCAATAGTGTTTGCTTTCTATCGATTGTGCGAGGCCCGCGGCTAATGCCAACAATGTTTTGCCGGTGCCCGCAACGCCGCTCAAGGAGACGAATTCCACCTCCGGATCCATCAGCAAATTGAGCGCGAAATTTTGCTCCAGGTTTCTTGCCGTTATACCCCAAACGGCGTGGCTATCATGCCTGAAATCAGTCGCTTGCTCGAAAACCTGTTTCTCATCCGGTCGCTTCTTGACGATGAGCTCCAGGTCGTTTGTCGTACTATACAGGCACTCATTGGGGAACCTGTCGCCATTTTGCTCCCCGTCTACGGTGTAGAAAGTCCTTTCTCCTTCCTTCCAGCAGCCGGCATCGAATCGCTCCCGGGTCAACGAATCAGAATCGAACTCGCGCGTTCCCGTATACAACAAGTCGACGTCGTCCAGCACTTTGTCGTTGTAATAGTCTTCTGCAGGGATTCCGGTAATGCGCGCTTTGATACGCAAGTTAATATCCTTGGAGACCAGCGTCACGGCCGCATCGTTGCGGCTACCGGTTAACCCGAGCGCGGTGGAAAGAATACTGTTATCCGGCGTATTCCCGGGCAAAGCGTCCGGCAGTCGCGAGGGATCGAATACCGATGTTTGTAGATACAGGCGCCCGCCGGGCGCCTGATCGGAGCTTCCATCGTTGACGGCGGGTAACTCTAAACCGGCCTCGATTGCGTTACGGTCGCCTGTGTCAATCAATTCGTCTAGGAGTCGGCTTACCTGGCGGGCGTTGCGCGCGAATTCTGATGTGCCACTCTTCGCCGCGTCCAACTCTTCAAGTACCATCATCGGAATGAAGATGTCGTGTTCTTTGAAGCGAAAGATGGCTGACGGATCGTGGATTAACACGTTAGTGTCCAGCACGAAGATACGCTTGTGCGGGGTCAATATCGAAAATCTCAGCGACGAGGTGTCCGGGGCCGGCGGGCCCGACTATTTGACCGGTTCCATTATCGAATCGAGGTTCAACTGGTCACAAAATTCCATGAATTCTCCGCGCAGCGCGGCAATCGAAATATCGGTCGGTACACTGATAGTCATGTGTAGTGAGAACATGGGTGTTCCGGTATGCGCCGCTGTGTAGGTTCCGGAGTACAAGTCTTCGATATTGATATCCCGTTGAGAAAAAAATTGTGCAATTTCGTGAACGATCCCGACGTGATCGACCGCGACGACCTCCACCGCATACGGCATCAAACTGCTTTCGCGTTTGCGCGATGCGGTACGTTGGGCGACCGTGGCAATTTCCAGCTGCTCTTCTAAGCGCGGTAACAGATTTTCGATCTTCGCGATCGCATCCCACGTTCCGGACAACAACATCATCATCGCGAACCGATCTCCGAGAACGGTCATGCGACTGTCAACCACACTACAGCCGCAATCACGGACCGCTTTGATGAAAGGTTCGATAAGTCCCGGGCGATTGGTTCCGACGGCGGAAATAGCAACGTAGTTCTGCATTACTTGGCGGATCAGGTAATCCCCTATGAGTGGAACTCATTGTGCATGCTTATCAGGCCGATCCGCAAGCATGGTAGGCTGGTAGCGGAAGCAAAATCGGGGAACCGGCCCGGAGATTCTAGGAGGACCGCAGACGCTCGGCCCCTCCATCTTTGGCTTCCGCCACATTCGCGCGTCCGATACATCTCGACGACCGGCAGCTTGTATCGGGCGCTCCGGGTCCGGGGTCCTAGTGGCGGCGATGCCGAAGCTGAACGAGCCGGCGCGGCGGGAGGGGGCCGGCTCGGGACAAAGTTTCACCGGCCTTACCGCCAAGAACCCAGGATAGTCCTCACGCTTCAAAAGGTAGGCCAAAGTGCCATTAGAATGACAAGAAATATCCGGCCCGGGGCCCTTTTGACATCTTGTCATAGCTGACGCGGAAAGCTACCATATTCTGTTGTTTTGGAGAGTTGTTCCGATGCCATCTTTTTCCGGCAGCATGGTCGCAGTGATTACCCCGATGCGCGGCGGGATCTCGCCGGATGCGTCTATCGATTGGAGCCGTTTTGAGCGTCTTCTGGACTTTCACGTTGCCAACGGGACGGACGCAATCGTCGCCGTTGGCACGACCGGCGAATCGGCAACGCTCAGTGCAGAAGAACATTGCGAGGCGATCCGCCGAGTCGTGGCTCATATCGATGGCCGGATCCCGGTTATCGCGGGTACGGGGGCGAATTCGACGACCGAAGCGATTCACCTCACCGAACGCGCGCGTCACGCGGGCGCCGACGCATGTCTGCTGGTAACGCCTTATTACAATAAGCCGACTCAGGAAGGCCTTTATCAGCATCATAAAGTTATCGCAGAGGCTGTCGATATTCCGCAGATCCTCTACAACGTGCCGGGCCGAACGGCTTGCGATATGTTGCCCGACACGATCGCCCGTCTGGCGCAAATAGGTAACATTATCGGCGTTAAGGAAGCAACTGGGGAGGTCGATCGAGTCGCTCAGCTGCGCGCTGGGTGCGGAGACGATTTCGTGCTATTGAGCGGTGACGACGCGACCGGGCGTGAGTTCATGATGGCCGGCGGTGACGGCGTGATATCTGTGACCGCAAATGTCGCGCCCGAGACCATGCGTGAATTATGCCGCGCGGCCCTCGGCGGCGACGGTAAGCTCGCACAGGAAATCGACGCCCACGTTGCGCCGCTGCACCGGGAACTTTTTTGCGAATCCAACCCCATACCTGTTAAGTGGGGCGTTCACGCTATGGGTCTGGCCGACATCGGTATCAGGTTACCGATGACTTGGTTATCCTCTGCCGGACAGCACCGGGTAAGCAAGGCGCTGACCCACGCCGGCATCGAACACGATCCGGGAGGTTAATGCTAGATAATGGGCGTGTTTAGTCACCTATTCAGAGGTCACGTAGGTATGTTGAAGACCTGTCTCGCGAGTCTGCTATCGTTGGTGGTATTGGCCGGCTGCGCCAAAATCATGCCGAAATTCGATCAAGTCTTGCCCGATAAGCGGACGGAATATAAGAAAAGCAAAAGTCTGCCTGATCTCGAGGTCCCTCCCGATCTGACGGTCGAAGCGATTCAAGATCGCCTCGCAATTCCGTCAGGGGGAGAAACTGCAACGTATTCGACGTTCCAGGAACGGGCCGCGGAGCGCAAGCGTGAACAGGAGTTGGAACGTTCGGGTTCAAGCGCCATCAAGCTGCTGGAAAATGAACACATCTTGGCGGTAGAGGGCGTAACCGTGCAGATCTGGCCGCGCCTCCGAGAGTTTTGGGAGCGCCTGGGCTACGACCTGGAGTTGGACGATGAAGAACTCGGGGTGATCGAAACCGCGTGGAATGAAAATCAAGATGAGTTGGTACGGGATAAGTTCAAGATCTTCGCCGAACCGGGGCAGGAACCGGGAACTACGCTGCTGTATGTATCTCATCGCGGCGAAGAACTCGTTTCGCAGGGCGACAAACCGGTGTGGCAGACGCGCCCGCGCGACGCCGGGCTCGAGAGGAAGGTCGTCGAACGTATCCAGGAGCAACTCGGCGGCATAGCAGAAAGCGGAATCGCTAAGAGCGAATCAGGAACTCCTGAGCCCGGAGTAAGAGAGCAGGCGGACGCTGGTCCGCAACGTGCTGAGCTGGTTAGCGCCGGCGGCGGTAAGGTGTACTTGACGGTAGCGGAAGAATTTGTTGCCGCGTGGAAGAGTACGGCCTCCGCCCTCAACCGCGCCGGCATCGAGGTCGAGCAGGAGGATCGCGACCGGGGGTTGTATTTTGTCCGTTTGTCCAACGCCGGGGCCAAGCAAAAGAAAGGTGTTTGGTCGAAGCTCAAATTTTGGGGTGGAGACAATACTCAATTTCAGCTCAGCCTGACCGGGGTTGGCGACAAAACCGAGGTTGTGGTGTTAAACCGCGACGGTAAGTGGGAGACGGGTGACTTAGCCGCGGAACTATTGAGTCGTTTGAATCAGGAACTCAATGCCGAGATACTTTGACGCGTATCGGATCTACCCGGGGATCGGAGCACGGGCACTCAGCGACCGCACAACAAGCCGGACATCATGGGCGATGGACGCGTCCGCTCCGTGTAACCCGGCCGGCTAGGGACGGCCTGTCGTGCGGTTTGCGGTACTTGCGAGCGGCAGCAGCGGGAACGCGACTGTCGTCGAAGCCGAAGGAACCTCCGTGCTCATCGACTGTGGTTTATCGGTGCGGCGCCTGCAGCAACGCGCGGCGGAACTGACGTTCGACCTGTCGCGTCTGGCCGCGATCGTGGTGACCCACGAGCACGGCGATCATATTGGCGGTGTCGGCGCTCTCGCTAGACGATACCGCCTTCCAGTCTACATGACACGGGGGACCCGTTACGGGTCATCGTTCGATAACGAACGTGAGGTCGAGATCCGCGAAGTTTCACCGCACGAGTCGTTTTGCGTGGATGCGCTTACTTTGTTACCGGCTCCGGTTCCCCACGACGCGAAGGAGCCGTGCCAATTCGTCGTTCAATACGACGATGCGCGACTCGGTATTCTTACGGATCTGGGCGACGAAACGCGCCACATTCATCAGCACTTTTCAGATTGCGATGCACTGATTTTGGAATTCAATCACGACCTGGCGCTGCTGTCCGACTGTGAGTACCCGGATTCGGTGAAAACGCGTATCGCTGGACGGCTTGGGCATTTCAATAATCGGCAAGCAGGGGGGCTTTTGGAAAGGCTCTTGTCGAAGCGTTTGCGCTACGTGTTCGCGGCCCATATCAGCAAACGTGCGAACAGTACGAAACTCGTTAACGCGGCGTTGCGGTCCTCACTGAATGGTACGGGCGTCAACTGGGGTCTGGCACCCCAAGACCGTGTTACGGATTGGACGACCCTATAGCGTGTTTCATAAAAAAGTGTCGGCGTCACTTGTGGATCCGCCGAATCAGCGGTTGCGCGGGTCACGGTGACGATGCACGAGCGCCGGTCCTTATTCCGAAATTGATCGACAATTTGGAATAGCTATCTAGCCTGCAGTATGCGGCTGAGATCCATGTCGAATCCGAACGTCGAGAACCAGGCCGAAAATCTGCGAGACTTATTCCCGAAAATGTCGCAAACCGAGTTTCCCGGCCTTCATTTCAATGCCGCTGTTTGACGTGTTTCATCATTCGGCGCTTTCGCTTTACTTGTCTCGGCGTCAGCGGGTTGCGCTTGTCGGCATAGGGGTTACCGCCCTGTTTGAATTCCATGCGAACGGGCGTTCCAACGAGCTTGAAGGCCTTTCGAAAAAAGTTCTCCAGGTAGCGCTGGTACGCGGCCGGTAGCGATTTCGTCTGATTCCCATGAATGACGATGGTCGGTGGGTTCCGGCCGCCAAAATGAGCGTATCGAAGTTTCACCCGCCGGCCGCGAATAAGAGGAGGCGGATGCGCCGCAACGGCGCTTTGAAGGATCTCCGTGACGATGTTTGTCCTGACCGTAAGCTGAGACGACCGCCAGGCTTTTTCGATATTCGCAAATAGCGTGCCAACGGCGGTACCGTGCAATGCCGAAATGAAAGTGCGTTCGGCGTACTCGATGAATTTTAGCTTGCGATCGAGTTCGCGCCGTATCTGGTCGCGCTTTTCCTGGCTAAGCCCGTCCCACTTGTTTACCGCAATGACTACCGAACGCCCACTTTCGAGAACTAGGCCCAACAAGTGTGCGTCTTGGTCAGTAACGGCGTCTTGCGCATCGAGCACGAGGACGATCACGGCGGCCAAATCGATGGCTTGCAATGCTTTTACGGCACTAAATTTTTCGACCGTATCGCTGACCCTGCTACGACGGCGCAACCCTGCGGTATCTATCAGCTTGAAGCGCTGCCCGCGACGGTCGAAGTCGATGGCCACGCTGTCGCGCGTGGTGCCCGGGAAGTCGGCTGTTATCATTCTCTCTTCGCCGATCATGCGATTAACGAGCGTGGACTTCCCAACGTTCGGCCGGCCGACGATCGCGACGCGGATACGGGTTCCTTCGGCGTCCAGCGGGTGGGCTTCCTCGGTTACCCAACCTGAGGTCACGCGTGCAATCAGGTCGTGTACGCCTTTGCCCGAGAGCGCCGCGATGAGGATAGGCTCGCCGAGTCCCATCCTGTTGAATTCGACACTGGCGAGTTCCAAGTTCTCGTCGTCGACCTTATTTACGACGAGGTAAACTGGGATACTCATTTTTCTGATGGCTTCGCCGATAGCTTCGTCCTCGCCGCTCAGGCCGTCCCTAGCGTCGACCACCAATAACAACGCATCGCATTCGGCTAGCGTGTTGAGCGTCTGTTCGGTAACCTGGGCGCCGATGTTTCCTTTAGCGGCATTATCAATACCGCCCGTGTCAGCGACGAGATAAGCGGCGTCGCCGACTCTACCGACACCCACATTGACGTCGCGCGTAACGCCCGGTACATCGGCGACGAGAGCGTCGCGAGTCTTGGTTAGTCGGTTGAAAAGGGTTGATTTCCCGACGTTGGGTCGTCCCAGGATGGCGAGCACAGGTTTGGTATAACCGTCCATTGAAGTCGCTGTTACTAGTGCCCTGTCCCACAATAAACGTTCATAATTCGCTGGTCTTTTTCGCCCCTGGCTGCGTTACTCGTCCTCGTGTAGAGCCCGCTACGCGTCGTCCTCGCGCCTTGCCAGTGACAAAAAATCCGGCGCGACTTATTGAAGTTTATTGTGGGACAGCACACTAGAAGCGGCCGAGCGGGGTGCGGAGTCTTCTATTCAGGCCTGAATGCGGCTAGAACCCCGGATGAACTGAACGCCAGCAATATGTCATCGATTCTGCGGCACGGAACCAGAATGCGTTCGTCGTCGAGACGAAGACGATGGACAAAATCCCCGGTCTCACGGTCTATCCAGTGCAAATATCCTTCAAAATCGCCGACTACCACATAATCACCGACGACGGCAGGCCCGGTCACTCGGCGTGCCTTCAGTCCTTCCTGCTTCCAAATTGACGTCCCCGTGTCGCGGTCGAGTGCCCAGACGTTTCCAAGTTCGTCGGTCACGTAGACCCGGGATTCGTCGACGGCCAAATTCGAGTAGGAAGAGATCTTGCGCGTCCATTCTAACTGCCCGTTGACAATGGATACGGCCGCGACGTTCGCCTGAAAACTAGCGACATAGGCCGTGTCATCGGCAATGGTCGGTTCTGCGTCTACGTCGACCATACGTTCGAGGTCCGACCGCCCGGTCGGTACGGCTAGGCGCGTTTCCCATTCCTGTTTCCCGGTCGCTAAATCGAGGGCTACAAGCCTTCCGTTATCGAATCCCGCGATAACGATCCCACCGTAAATGACCGGCGCGCTAGTCCCCCGTAAAGTCAGTACAGGGATCGTTCGATCGTATACCCACTTCCTCTTGCCGGTTTCGGAATCCAGACCGAACAATTTTCCGTCGCCGGTCCGAACAACGACAGTGCCACCCGCAGCGCGCGGCGGCGCGAGCACCTCACTCGACACCTGCACGATCCACTTTTCTTCACCGGATTCGGCATCTCGCGCCACGACTTCGGCATCGGAGGTTCCCGCGAATACGAGTCCGTCGCCGGCGCCCGGTCCCCCCGAGATCCGCAGCTTCTTGCCGCGCTCGGTCCATAGCTCCTCTCCCGTCGCGGCGCTCAGCGCTATCATGCGACCGTCGCGGTCAGCAGTGTATATGGCCTCTTTGTAGGGCGCTGGAATCAGTTGAATAAAGAGGTTGTCGACACCTTTACCGAACCGTCCGGACCAGATTTTTTGCACGTCGATGGTTGGTTCGAACTTGATCAGTTCGGTTGGCGGAATCGAATTGTCTTGTTCTCCCGCAACGAGGTCGCTAACAGAATCCGTGACCGAGGTCACGGCTGTGCAGGCACCGAGTCCAAGCGCGGCTAGCGCAAGAGTTACGCGTAACGATTTCATGAAACTGCGACGTCAGCGCGTAGTCACGTTCAGATTGTCGAGCTTGAGTTCGATGCTTTGCCCGTTACCGCCGCGCTCGCGAACTTCAGCTAATGCCTGGCTGTACAAAGCGCGCGCTTTCTCGCGCTCTTTCTGGGCCGCGTGCAGGTCGCCGCGAAGCTCGGCGAATTGAAGGGCATGTGTAGAGTCGATCTGCGTGATAAGCGCGGCGGCATCGTCGGTTTTTCCCTCGGCCAGCAGTAGTTGGGCCAGTCGGGCTTGCGCGACGGGTTTGATCTTTCCCGCCTGGGAGTGATCGATGACCCACTGCAGTCGCTTTTTAGCTTCCTCGATGTTTCTTACGTCCACCGCAAGTTTCGCTAGCACCAGCGCGCTCAGTTTTGCGTAGGTACTCTTCGGATAAGCGTCTATGATGGCCTCACCGGCGGCGGTAGCTTCGTCGCTAGCTCCGGCCGCGGCGATCCCGAGCAGATGCTCGTAATTTATAGAAGCGCTCTGGCCGTCGGCGAGTCGAGCCGCCTCCCAATAGCGATAACCGAACAAGCCCCCGAGGCCGAGCGCCAGGCCGAGCACGATGGCTTTACCGTTTTCGTTCCACCATTTCTTGATCTGTTCGAGCTGTTCTTGCTCTGTCGTATATGCGTCCAAATTCAATCTCCCGTCGATCCGCAACACGACGCGCCCGGTATCTGTTTCATGCGCCGCTCGCGGTCAAGGTTTTCGGCTCGGCGTCGTGGTTCCCGCGCTCAGATTCGCGATCGGCCAGCGAGCGTTCGCTCCGTCCGGCGCGAAGCGCGGCATTATAGCGGACAATGCTCTCGACCCGGAATCTCACGATGCCGGGAACCTCTGACGGTTCCACGAACTGCAGTTCTGCCTCCAGATTTGTCCGTCCCCGTCCCATAAAGTTCGCCAGAAGTCTCGGCTCATTAGCCGCTAGCGGCCCACCGCATGGAACCGATTCAGACCGTGATCCGACCGTTCCCGTGCTGAGCCGAGAGCAAATCGCATACGGTGGTGACGCCTGTGTCGCGCGCCACGGTAACTTGGTCGCTTTGGCCGCGCAGGGGTTTAATCGTCACAGTCCCGTCGAGATGTTCCCGTTCGCCGATGATCAACGCGAGTTGTGCGCCGGCGCGATCCGCCTTTTTCATTTGCGACTTCATACTTCCGCCACCGAAATGGCACAACACACGCCGATTACCCATGGCGTTCCGAATCGACTCGGCCAAGAGCAAAACGTCCACACAATAGTCGGCGTGAGTAGAGATAATGTAAACGTCTGCGCCTGGGTCATCCGCTTCGTCAAGCCGCTTCCAGGCTAGCTCTATGAGTCGTTCCAGACCCATAGCGAAACCGATCGCGGGTGTCGACTTACCGCCCAATAACTCGACCAACCCGTCATATCGGCCGCCGGCGCAGACCGTTCCCTGAGCGCCTAGCCGTTCGGTCACCCATTCGAAAACGGTGTTGGAATAGTAGTCGAGGCCTCGGACGAGACGTGGGTTGAGCTGAAATTCGACTCCCGCCCGGGTCAAGATTTCGCATAAGCGATCGAAATGTGCCCGCGAAGGGCCGTCCAAATACTGCTCAAGTACCGGAGCATCCCGGATTACGTCAGCAAGCGACGGATTCTTGCTGTCGAGTATTCGCATCGGGTTACGGTCGAGCCGCACTAAACTGTCCTGATCCAGTTGGTCTCGGTTGGCGGAAAAGTAACGGAGCAAGACTTCTCGGTATTTCGCACGGCTTTCCATTGTCCCGAGCGTGTTGAGTTCGAGTCGAAGATCTGTCACTTCGAGCGCCGCCCACATTCGAGCCGTCATCATTATCAGCTCTGCGTCGATGTCCGGGCCCGGCATATCGAATACTTCGACGCCGATCTGGTGGAATTGGCGAGAGCGACCTTTTTGCGGCCGCTCGTGTCGGAACATCGGTCCCGTATACCAAAGCTTTCGGAACTGCTGATGTACTAGCCCGTTTTGGAGAACTGCCCGCACGCAGCCGGCGGTTCCCTCGGGGCGCAGCGTTAGGCTGTCGCCGTTTCGATCCTCAAACGTGTACATTTCCTTTTGTACGATATCCGTCACGTCACCGATGGAGCGCTCGAAGACGGCGGTATTCTCCATCACCGGTAGGCGGATCTCGCGGTATCCGTAGCTGTCCAGGATCGCGCGAAGCGATTCTTCGGCTCGCTGCCAGGCACCAGTAATCGGCGGGACGATATCATTCATCCCTTTAATGGATTGGAGTTTCATCGCGCGGAGCGGCCGTCTCGCGGTGGGCTTTCGAGTTCCAGACGCGCGACACCCTGGAATGAGTGCGGCTCAAGGTCGACGCTGTCGCCATTCAGCCGTATCGTGACGGACCCCGAGTTGCCGACGATCAGCCGATAAACCGTGTGCCCCGTTATTTCGATTGCGGCGTCTACTCTGACCATATCATAGTAGAGTTTGTCGCCGGCGCCGTTATATACCTCGACCCACGCCTTGCTGTCTGTAGCAATATGGAGAACGCCGACGCCAGCTCGGGCCACCAGTAGAGGGTCCTCTTCGTTTGCGGGCATTTCGGCCGGCACCACCGTCTCGGCCGCAGAACGCCCGGCGGGCGGGGCGACGCGCCATCCTTTGTTATCGTGTTCTACCACTTCATAGGCGTAGGGGAGCGGCGCCGCTTTTCCTAGATCAGCGGTGACCTTCTCCAGTTCATCAGGCGTCGTCGTGCCCCCGTTTTGATAGGTCGATCGCCACCACAAAACGATCAAAACGACTAGCGTCGCCGATAGGGCGTAGGTGACGACCTTTACGATCGTGCTATCGATCCCGACCTGCTCCGGTACCCGCGAAGAAAAATCGGCAAGCGCAGCCGGCTCGATCGACCCGTGAGCCGCGTATGCTTCTAAGATCGGATCCGCATCGACACCGAGCTCCTTCGAAATCGAGCGAATGTAACCTTTGATGAACGTCGGCGACGGCAAATTCTCGAAGTCGTCTCTTTCAAGTGCTTTGATTATCTTTCCGTCGAGCCGTAGCCGCGCAGCCAAGTCGGCTGAACCGATCGACTTCGACTCCCGTGCCGCGGCGATCAGCCGTCCGGGCGAGTTCGCCGAATCAAGCGTGGATATCCCGGCGTCGGCGTTTACGGACGTCATCAGTTCTCTTTTGACTCCAACAGCAGGCGGGCTTCTTCCGTATCGGGAAATCCCTTCTCCAATTGCAGGGAGTAGCTTGCCAGTGCATCTTTGTCGCCCAATTCGCGCTCAATTCGTATGCCGAGCCAAAGGCTCTTCGCGTTATGGTTTCCGACCTCCAGATAACGCTGCAAATAGGCGCGAGCCGGCAGATAGCGGCCAAGGTCGTGGCTAAGCACGGACATTTGTAGCAGCGTGGGCGCGATGCGCGGGTTGACAGCCAAAGCCTCCCGATAATGCTTTTCGGCCGTGTTGACGTCCCCCGCCTCCATCGCGCAAGTACCGGCATTGCTCAGGGCGATCTCCGGAGTGCGATAGAGGGGGTTTTCATTGGCCTTTAGAAACATTTCCTGCCCTTTTTCGTACTGCTGGTTTTGGCACAGTACCTGACCGTAGTTATTCAATATCGACGAGTTAGTTGGATCGAGCCGTATCGCTTTGCGGAAATTTCTATCCGCTTTCTCAAAATCCCCGACGCGATTGTAAAGCAGTCCTTTCGCGCTATAAGCTGGAGCGTGATCCGGATCCATCTCGATCGCTCTGTCCAACTTTTTTAATGCGAGTTCGTTATTGCCGTCTCGCATATACTCGATGGCGAGTTGCGTATTGATATCGGCGACCTTCTCCCGATCTTCGGGTGTTTTTTTCTCGACCTTTGACGTCGATGCGCACCCCGCCGTGAAAATGGCGGCTGGCACGAAGATGCCAGCGCGCGTTACTTTCCGGGTCATTTTGATTTCTCCAAACTACTTTCAGTACGGCGTCGCGCACTTTTCGCCTGCACTCTCCCAATCAACTGGCCGCACGCCGCAGCGATATCGTCGCCACGAGTTTTGCGGGTGATGGTGACGATCCCCGACCGCACCAGCTGGTCCCGAAAAGCGTCGATTGTTTCACGGAGCGAACATTCGAATCGCGTTCCCTCGAACCGATTAAACGGGATCAAGTTTACTTTCGCAGGGATCCCTTGCAACACGCGAACGAGATCTCTGGCAAGATAAACACTGTCGTTAACGCCCTTCAACATCACGTATTCGAAAGTGATTTGGTCGTGAGGGTTGGTTTGTGCATATTGCTTGCACGCGTCCATTAGAGAACTCAATGGGTAGGTCTTGTTAATCGGTACCAGTGTGTCACGAAGGTCGTCGTTCGGTGCGTGCAGCGAGACGGCCAAACTCACCGGGCACGTTTCGCGCAGTTTGTGTATTCCAGGAACGTAGCCGGCCGTAGAGAGGGTTACTCGTTTACGCGCGAGATTATACGCGTGGTCGTCCATCATCAGCTTGATCGCGCCGATCACGTTGTCGAAGTTCAAGAGCGGTTCGCCCATCCCCATCATTACGACGTTACTGATCCGACGGTTAGTTTTGGGCGTCTGGCCAAGTTTTCGCGCCGCCAACCATACCTGGCCGATGATTTCGCTAATGTGCAAATTGCGATTGAAACCTTGAGTCGCGGTCGCGCAAAAGCGGCAATCGAGCGGGCAGCCGATCTGTGACGACACGCATAAGGTTCCGCGATCATTTTCCGGAATGAAAACCGTCTCCACGCAATTTCCCGAACCAACCCCCAGCAACCACTTGATCGTACCGTCGGCAGATTCGTGCGTGTCGATTACATCCGGAAAGCGGATCTCAGTTTCCGCAGATAATCGTTCGCGAAAGGACTTGCTCAAATTCGTCATGTCATCGAAATTGACGACACCGAATTGGTGTATCCACTTCATGATCTGAGACGTGCGGTAGGGACGTTCTCCGAGGCGCGCCATAAAATGCTCAAGACCCTTGATGTCGAGATTGCTGAGATTCGTGGTGGCTGGGTTCATCGTCAAATTCAACGCGAACAGAGGGCATTCTCGTCGAAGAAAAAAGAGATTTCGGCTGCCGCCGTTTCCGCCCCGTCGGATCCGTGTACCGCATTTTCAGTAAGGTCTTTGGCGTATTCGGCTCGGATCGTGCCCGGTGCCGCCTCTGCCGGGTTGGTCGCCCCCATGACGTCGCGGTTTACCCTTATCGCGTTTTCACCTTCGAGCACCTGCACCATGACCGGACCGGAGGTCATGAAATCCACGAGCTCACCGAAAAACGGCCGATCGCGATGCACGCCGTAAAATTCTTCGGCTCGATCGCGGGACAGGTGCACCATCTTGGCAGCCACGATTTCGAGTCCCGCGTCCTCTAGTTTCGCTAGGATCGCGCCGATATTGTTCGCGGCTACCGCGTTGGGTTTTACGATGGAAAGGGTTCGTTCCGTAGGCATTCGGACTTCGCTCCTGAGATAGATTCATAAGGCATTGAAAAATCAGCGGTATTATAGGGGTTGCGGCGGCGAAAAGCACTCATGGCCGACGCGGTTGAAGCTCGGCGGGAACCCTCGCCCGCATAATTCATGAAGGGAACGGAGTTCAGGGGAAATCTGGCCCGGAAGGTTGGACAGATCCCCTCCAAGCATAGCCGTAGCTATGGTTGGAGGGGATTTGTTCAAGATTCACAGTCAAATTTTTCCTGAAACCGTTCAGGTACAAACCGTTCCGTTGGCATCGGTCCGATAATGACACTAAGCGTTTGATGAAAAGAGGTCGTAAACCGTTTCGAAACCGCCTTCGTGAAATATGCGGGCTAGGGAACGCAGGACGGCACAACAGCTTTCCGCGGCCCCCCGGGTTCGGTCGTCGTTGCGGGGGATAGGACGCCGGCGCCGTGCGCGGCGTCAGTACAAACCGGTCTGCAATCTCGCGGCGTCCGACATCATTTCCGGATTCCACATCGGGTCGAAAACCAACTCCACCTTGACCTCCGAAACGTTCGGGATCAGTGCGAGTTTGTGTTCAACGTCATCGACCAGGAACGGTCCCATACCGCAACCTGGCGCGGTCAGGGTCATATCGATATCCACCCGGTTGCCGCCACCTTCGATTGGATATACTTCGCAACGATAGATCAATCCCAGTTCAACAATATTAATTGGGATCTCGGGATCGTAGCAGGTGCGAAGCTGCTCCCAGAGCAAGGCTTCGTCGATGGTTCCATCGCCACTCGCCGCGACCGCATCGGCGGGCAGGGTTTCGACCTCGAGGCCGATCGCATCAACGTTTCGCGGTGGAATCCTCGCGAGATTACCGTTAACGTTCACGGTCACTGAACCACCCAGCGCCTGCGTGACGTAGACCGCCGTACCTTTCGTCAGGGTAACCGGAGAACCCTCGGGAATGAGGACTGCCTCGCAATCCCGAAGGAGCGTGATCGGATTATTGAAATCTTGCGGGTTATTCATCTTCAACTCAATAGCTAAATAGATGTGCCGAAAAATGAAACACTCTGGGCTGCGGTAAGGTTCCCTCCCCCTCAAATCGAGGGGGAGGGACAGGGAGGGGGTGTATGCGTGTACCGCTAAGCGAAGCCGCTGAGTATCCCATGTTTACGCTTATGTATTTGGTATTCAAGCAAGCATCATCTTCGCTTTGGCGGCGGCATCAACAAAGCGATCGACGTCTTCTTCGGTATTATAAATCGATAGGGACGCGCGAACCGTTCCGGGGATACCAAAATGCTGCATCACGGGCATTGCGCAATGATGACCGGTTCGCACAGCGATGCCTTGATTATCCAAGAGGAGACCTAGGTCGTGCGGGTGAATCTGATCCACGACGAACGACAGCACCGCGACCTTTTCTTCCGCCGTGCCTATGATACGCGCCCCCTCGATTTCACCGATCCGGCGGGTCGCGTAGTCCAGCAAATCGTGTTCGTATTTGATGGCGCCGGGAAAATCGATCGCGCTGACATAATCGAGTGCCGCGCCCAAGCCAATAGCGCCTGCTATGTGCGGCGTCCCGGCCTCGAACTTGTAGGGAACGTCGTTGTATTCGGTTCCGTCAAATCGGACTTCTTTGATCATTTCGCCCCCGCCTTGATACGGTGGCAGTGCTTCCAGGAGTTCCCTTTTTCCATACAATATCCCAATTCCCGTCGGCGCAAATACCTTATGACCGGAAAAAGCATATAGATCGCAATCGAGAGCTTGCACATCGACGATTGCATGCGCGACAGCTTGCGCACCGTCGATGAGGACTTTTGCACCGGCCTCATGGGCGAGTTGCGTGAGCTTCGCCACGGGGTTTATCGTCCCGAGCGCATTTGATATGTGGCCGACGGACACGATCCGTGTTTTATCCGATAGTCGCCGTTCGAACTCGTCTAGGACTATCTCTCCATTGTCATTGATCGGTGCGACGACCAATTCGGTGCCGAATTGGTCGCAGATCATTTGCCACGGGACGATATTAGAGTGGTGTTCGGATTCGGAGATCAGAACTTCATCGCCGCTCGTAAGCAGGTAGCGCGCGAGGCAGTACGCGGCCAGATTGATCGACTCCGTAGTCCCGTGCGTAAAAACGATTTCTTCAGGAACGTCTGCATTGATGAATTTCTGGACGGCGCGGCGGGCACCTTCATAAGCGTCGGTAGCTCGTTCGCTCAGCGTGTGTACGCCCCGGTGGATGTTTGCGTTTTGCGACCGATAGTATTGCGCTACCGTGTCAATGACGATCTCGGGTTTCTGGGTTGTCGCCGCGTTGTCCAGGTAGACGAGCGGATGCCCGTTTACGGATTCGCGCAGTATCGGGAAGTCTCCCCTGACCCGTTCCACGTCAAACGGCGCTTCCATTTCTCGAGCCAAATCAACCACTATTCTCAATCTCTTCTATGCCGATGCGCTGCGTTCTCGCCATGATCCGCTTTTCCAGCCACTCCCGTAGCGGCTCGATATCGATATCCGAAGCAATATCGGCGGCGAAGGCGAACGTCAAGATGCCGCGTGCCGATTGCTCGTCGATGCCTCGGGAACGCAGGTAGAAAAGGGCATCCCCGTCGAGTTGGCCGACCGTCGCGCCGTGCGCACACTTGACGTCGTCTGCATATATTTCGAGTTCTGGTTTGGTGTCGATCTCGGCACGGTCCGAAAGTAAGAGGTTTTTACTCGATTGTAAGGCTTCGATCTTTTGTGCACCTTCGGCGACGATGACTTTGCCGTTAAACACGCCGCGCCCGGTGCCGTCCGCGATGCCCTTATAGTTTTCGTTGCTAACGGTCTGGCCAACCCGATGACGCACCCGCGTATGGTGGTCAATGTGCTGGTTATCGTTGGCCATGAATAACCCGTTCAAAACAACACTGGCGCCGGGCCCCACCAGGTCCGCGTTGACGTCGACGCGGGTAACACCGCCGCCGAAAACAAACGAGTAGGTTTCGACGGAGGCATCTTTCCCGGCGGTGACGAAAACATTACCGATGTGGTGCGTCCCGAGATCTTCAGCCTGGATCCTGTAATGCAAAACACTCGTTCCGTCTTTCGCTTCTATGTCCGTCAATGCATTCGTCATTCCCCGTGCGTTGTGCAAACCGTAGTGGCTTTCGACGATCGTGCAACTGCTCATTGTTTGGGCCGTTACGATGAGACGGGCGTTGTTCAACTGTGGCGAATCCGTGCTGCTGCTCAGGAAAATAACGTGAACAGGCTCGTCGATAACCGTCCCGCCGGCCAGATCGAGATAGACACCATCCTTGAGGAACGCCGAGTTCAACGACGGAAACGCCGCATCATGCGACGACATACGTCGCAGGATCTCTCCCGATTCCTGCTGAAGAAGCGGTCCGATCGTTGTCAATCGTGCCCCTTTCGGCAACGAATCGATGCTCGACAGGTGTGGAAGAAATTCGCCGTCGAGGAAAGCGACGACGTGTCCTGAAAACTCAGGCAAGGACAGTTCGGATAATTTCAGAGCGCCGGGGTCGGCGTCGCCGCATCGTTTCCCGAGCGCGACTAAACCTGCGCTCCGCAACGCCGCTAGGTCGGTATACTTCCAGTCCTCGAGCTTTGTAGTGGGCAACCCGGCAGCTTCGAATTGGGAGAAAGCACGTTCGCGGGCTTCGACGACGCGTTGCAGTCCGGCGCCGGGTAATTCACCCGCGTGGTCGCGAAACTGGTTTGCCAAGTCGTCGGCCAACTCGCTCATGCCGCCGCGACCTCGTTTTTAAGCCAATCGTAACCGCGTGCTTCGAGCTCCAACGCCAATTCTTTGTCACCGGTTCGAACGATCCGCCCGTCCGCCAGCACGTGTACGTAATCGGGGACGATGTAGTCAAGCAACCGCTGATAATGGGTAACGGCGATGAACGAACGTTCGCCGTCACGAAGTTGGTTCACCCCGTCGCCGACCGCTCTCAGCGCGTCGATGTCGAGGCCAGAGTCGGTTTCGTCGAGGATCGCAAGGCGCGGTTCCAGCACGCTCATTTGAAATACTTCGTTGCGCTTTTTCTCGCCGCCCGAGAACCCGGTATTGACCGGGCGGTTCAGCAGCCCACTGTCGATACCGACGGCTTTCGTCTTCGCTTTGACCAGCGTCAGGAAATCGACCGCGTCGAGTTCACTATCCCCACGGTATTTCCGGATCCCATTTAGTGCGGCTTTGAGCATGTAGACGTTATTCACGCCGGGAATTTCGATCGGGTATTGGAAAGCCAGGAAAACACCTTCGCCGGCTCGCTCCTCCGGTGCCAGTTCGAGCAGGTTTTTGCCGTTGAACGTAATATTCCCGCCCGTGATCTCGTACCCGTCCCGACCGGCGATCACGTGCGCCAGCGTGCTTTTTCCCGAACCGTTGGGACCCATGATAGCGTGGACTTCGCCGGGTCGGACCTTGAGATTGACGCCCTTGAGTATGGGTTTGTGGTCGACCGTCACCTGCAGATTGCTGATTTCGAGCATCGTGTTTCCTAAATTGCTAGCCAATAGACCCTTCAAGAGAAATACTGAGAAGCTTCTGCGCCTCTACCGCAAACTCCATCGGTAGTTCTTTGAATACTTCCCGACAAAAGCCGTTGACGATCATGTTCATCGCGTCCTCGGCGCTGATGCCGCGCTGGCGCAAATAGAACAACTGGTCGTCGCTGATTTTCGATGTCGAGGCTTCGTGTTCGACCTGTGCGCTGGTATTTTTTACTTCCACATAGGGAAACGTGTGGGCGCCGCACCGATCGCCGATCAATAGTGAATCACACTGGGTATAGTTCCGTGCGTTCGCCGCACCCGTGGCGATACGGACTAAGCCGCGGTAGGCATTTTGCCCCCGCGCCGCCGAAATACCTTTCGATATTATCGTACTGCGGGTATTACGGCCGAGGTGCACCATTTTGGTTCCGGTGTCGGCCTGCTGGCAGTTTCTGGTAAGCGCGACGGAATAGAATTCGCCGACCGAGTTATCGCCCTTTAGGACACACCCCGGATATTTCCAAGTGATCGCCGATCCGGTTTCTACCTGGGTCCAGGAAATCTTAGAATTGGCGCCTCTGCAATCTCCTCGCTTGGTGACGAAGTTGAAGATCCCGCCCTTACCGTCTTCATCACCCGGGTACCAGTTTTGAACAGTGGAATACTTGATCTCGGCGTCGTCCAACGCGACGAGTTCGACAACCGCCGCGTGTAATTGGTTTTCGTCCCGCATTGGTGCCGTACAGCCTTCGAGGTAGCTGACGTAGCTACCGGTGTCGGCGACGACGAGCGTACGCTCGAACTGGCCCGTATTCATCGCGTTAATGCGGAAATACGTCGATAACTCCATCGGGCAGCGCGTGTTTTTAGGGATGTAGACGAACGACCCGTCGGAAAAAACAGCTGAATTGAGCGCGGCGAAATAGTTGTCTCCAATCGGTACTACGCTGCCAAGATAGCGTTGCACGAGATCGGGATGTTCCAGTACGGCTTCGGAAAACGAGCAGAAAATAACGCCCGCTTCCGCAAGTTTTTCCTTAAACGTCGTATGCACCGATACGCTGTCGAACACCATATCGACCGCTACGCCCGCGAGCATCTTTTGCTCTTCGAGCGGGATCCCCAGCTTTTCGTACGTCCTGAGCAATTCGGGATCGACTTCGTCCAAACTTTTGGGTGCATCTTCCTGTGATTTCGGCGCCGAGTAATACGAGATCGCCTGCAAGTCCATCGGTGGGTAGTGCACGTGTGCCCAATTCGGCTCGGTCATTTTTTCCCAGCGTTCGTACGCCTTGAGCCGCCAGTCGAGCATCCATTGCGGTTCGCCTTTCTTACGGGAAATGAAAGCGATGACGTCGCGGTCGAGACCCGGCGGGACGCTGTCCTGCTCGATATCGGTGTAGAACCCAGCTTCGTATTTTTGATCGACGAAGTCGTCGATGTCTCGTGGCGTGCTTGCCATGTCGGATGTCCTGTTCTGGCCGGGCTACAGGTTGAAGCTTTCGCCGCAACCGCAGGTTTCTTTAACGTTGGGATTATCGAATTTGAACCCTTCGTTCAAACCTTCGCGCGCGAAATCCACACTCGTTCCATCGAGATATTTGAGGCTTTCTGGATCGATCACTAGCTGGATACCGTTCGTTTCGAACACGGTATCTTTCTCGCGGACGCTTTCGGCGGTTTCGACGATGTACCGGTATCCGGAACAACCGGCGGGCCTGACACCGAGGCGAATACCTTGGGCATCCGGTTCGCCCCGCAGGTACTTGCCGACGTGCTCGGCGGCGCGTTTGGTTAAGGTAACTGACATTGTTGACGTCCTTCCTAAATAGATGCGTCGCGTTCGAGATCGTCGCGGTCGTCTTGCCACCGGCGGAGGATCTGCACATCACGCTTTCCGACCAGCTGATCGAGACTGATGTTGTCCAGAAACGCCCGGATCTGCGAACTCAAATCTGCCCACAAGTCGTGTGTCAGACAGCTTCGTTCTCCCTGGCAATTCCGCTGCCCGCCGCACCGAGTCGCATCGACGGTTTCGTCGACGGCATCGATCACATCGGCGACCGAGATCGAGTCGCTCGATTTCAGCAGACGGTAACCGCCGCCCGGACCGCGCGTGCCGTCGACCAGTCCGCCTTTGCGCAAGCGTGAAAATAGCTGCTCCAGATAAGATTGGGAGATCCCTTGCCGTTCGGCGATCTCCGACAACGACACCGGACCTGTCTGGTAGTGCAAAGCCAAATCGAGCATCGCGGTTACGGCGTATCGCCCGCGTGTAGTCAGACGCATAGAAAATCACCCGTGCGAATCGACAAAACCAACTAAAATACTCGGTTATTCTCGCAGAACCTGAGTGTTTTAGTCAAGATTTATCGCTCAATCGCCGTCGGGCTCCTTGGAAAGCTTCGATTTTGGTGGTTCCAACCCCAGCTCCAGTAACGCAGCGTCGATCTGTGCGAGCCGCTCTTCTACCGATTTGGCGTGGTCTAGCATGGAATCAACGGCTTGGGATAAGGGATCGCGCTGATCACGAACCTGTCCGTACGCCGCGAATCCAAGACGTTCTGCCGTCTTTTCTCGTTCCGTTGTGGCTTTGCTTTCGTCCCCGGCAGTGATCCGACCCGGGATACCGACGACGGTCGCGTTAGCCGGCACGTCTTTGACGACGACGGCATTAGAACCGACGCGGCCGTTGGCGCCTATGGTGATCGGGCCGAGAACCTTCGCCCCGGCGCCGATCACGACCCCGTTTTTCAGGGTTGGGTGACGTTTACCTTTTTGCCAGCTCGTGCCGCCTAAGGTGACGCCGTGGTATAGCGTGCAACCGTCGCCGATTTCGGCTGTCTCACCGATCACGACACCCATACCGTGGTCGATGAAAAAACGGCGCCCGATGGTTGCGCCCGGGTGGATCTCGATCCCGGTCAACCAGCGTCCGAGGTGCGAATTCATGCGCGCAAGCCATTTGCATCCACGTCCCCACAACCAGTGGCTGAAACGGTGCATCAACACCGCGTGCAAGCCCGGGTAGGCCGTTACGACTTCTAGTGTATTGCGTGCCGCGGGATCTCGCTCAAAGACGCATTCGATGTCTTCTTTCAAACGCTCCAACATTACCAATCACTTTTTCGGATCTGTTTAGAATCGACGACCGACGACCTGCCGCTCATACCGAGTGTCACGGGGACCCGCCGGGCGACGATAGAATACTGCGAGAAACGGGCGCCGAAAAGTCCTGCCGCATGCACGAACTCGCTGTCTGTGTGTCAGCGGCGGCGTCCGTCCCGCCGGCCGGCAGAGCGCCCTGAAAGCCCATTTCCGTACCGGTCGCCCGTTCCGCTCTCGACGTCGGGATACTTGGCTCAATTCTCTTGCGGCCGTCGGTTCGGCGTTTTATCCGCCGCTAAGGATCGCGAGCGTTCGAGCTCGGCCGCGCCGGCGCCGCTCTCGGTGGTTATTGTCGAAAGCCATTCAGGGTACTCGGCCCCCCAGCTTCTTGAGCTGCTCTTCCATCCGCGCGATTTTGTCGCTCAAATCCCGTGAGCGCGTACGTTCCTTTTCCACTACGGCTGTCGGCGCCTTTTCGATGAAAGAGGCGTTTCCCAAGTTGCGCGCCGAACGCTCCAGCTCGCCGCGCATTTTATCGACCGCGCGTTGCAGGCGCTGGCTTTCGATTACGGGGTCGATCAGATCGGCCAACGGGATCAAGACGGTCGTTTCTCCTGCGATCGCGGTCGCCGCATCACCTTCTCTGCTCAACACCCGTTCGATCGAGCCGATCTTGGCGAGGCGCCGGGTGTGCAGCTCGTAGGCTTCCAGCCACGCCCTTTCTTTTGCCGAACCACCCTGGACTTGTACATCGATGGGCCGGTTCGGTTCGATGTCGTTTTCCGCGCGGATGCGACGCACCCCGAGGATGAAACTCCGGATCCAATCAAACGCCAGGCCCGCTTCGGGGTCGGCTGCGAGATGTGTCGTATGCGGGAACGGTTGCAACATGATGGTTTTGCCGCCTTTGCCCAAAAGTGGCGCAACCTTTAACCAGATTTCGTCGGTGATGTACGGCATCAACGGGTGTAACGCCCGCAAGCACGTCTCGAGGACCTCGACCAGTGTACGGCGTGTTGCCAAAGCTTCGGCTTCGCTCGTGCGTTCGTCGTTGAGCGAAACTTTCGCCCACTCGATATACCAGTCGCAATATTCGTCCCAGACAAATTCGTAGATCGCCTGCGCCGCCATATCAAAACGATAGGTTTCGAATCCCTCGCGAACCTGCCGTAAGCTTTCTCGCAGCCGCGTTCGGATCCACCGTTCTGCGAGGCCCGAATGGGTCGGCGTGTCCTGGTCCGTCAGCTCGTGGCCGTCACACGTCATCCGGACGAAACGCGCCGCGTTCCATATCTTGTTACAGAAATTCCGGTATCCGGCGACACGGCCCAGGTCGAAACGAATGTCGCGCCCCTGGGTCGCCATGGAAGCAAAGGTGAACCGCAATGCATCGGTCCCGTAGCTGGCGATGCCAGCGGCAAACTGTTTTCGCGTTACCGCTTCGATCTTCGATGCGTCCTGCGGGCGCATCAATCCGCTCGTACGCTTTTTCACCAGGGGTTCCAGATCGATCCCGTCGATGAGATCCAGAGGATCAAGAATGTTACCTTTCGATTTCGACATCTTGTTCCCGTCGCCGTCGCGAACCAGGCCGTGGATATAGACTTCTCGGAACGGGACGTCGCCCATGAACTTGAGACCCATCATGATCATTCTAGCCACCCAGAAAAAAATGATGTCGAAGCCCGTGACCAACACGCTCGTCGGATAATACGTGTCGAGTTCTTCTGTTTTGTCCGGCCAGCCTAGAGTAGAAAACGGCCACAGAGCGGACGAGAACCACGTATCCAATACGTCCTCGTCTTGCCGTAGCACGACGCCCTCGTCGAGCCCCGCGCGCAGCCGTGCGTCGGCCTCGTCATGGCCAACGTGAATGCCCCCATTTTCGTCATACCACGCGGGTATACGGTGTCCCCACCAAAGCTGTCGGCTGATACACCAGTCTTCGATGTTACGCATCCATTCGAAATACGTTTTACTCCAGTTCTCCGGGACGAACCGAATATCACCGTTCTCGACTGCCGCGATCGCGGGTTTCGCCAGTGGTTCAATGCGGACATACCATTGATCGGTCAGGTATGGTTCGACGACCGCGTGAGAACGATCGCCACGCGGTATCATGAGCTTGTGTTTGTCGATCCGCGAAACGAGATTTTGCGCTTCAAGATCGGCAATGACTTTTTCGCGTGCTGCATATCGATCGAGCCCGCGATAGGCGATGGGCGCGTTGTCATTTATTTCAGCGCTCTCGGTGAAGATATTTATCGGCGACAGGTCGTGTCGTTTGCCCACTTCGTAATCATTAAAGTCGTGCGCCGGGGTGATTTTGACGCAGCCGGAGCCAAAGTCAGGGTCGACGTAGCTATCGGCGATGATCGGGATCCGGCGGTTGCACAGCGGCAACTGGATGGATCTTCCGATTATTCGGCGGTAGCGGTCGTCGGTCGGATGTACCGCGACGGCGGCGTCGCCGAGCATAGTTTCCGGTCGGGTAGTCGCCACCACCACGTGGCCCGCGCCGTCGGCCAGCGGATAGCGGATATGCCACAACTCTCCATCCTCTTCTTCCGCGACGACTTCGAGGTCGGAGATCGCCGTGTGCAAAACCGGATCCCAGTTGACGAGGCGTTTGCCTCGGTAGATTAGATCTTCCTCGTACAAGCGAACGAACACTTCCTTTACGGCGCGCGATAAGGTGTCATCCAACGTGAACCGTTCGCGGCTCCAATCCATCGATGCGCCCATGCGACGCAACTGTTCGGTAATCGTTCCGCCCGATTCGGTTTTCCATTGCCAGATAGCGTCGACAAATTCTTTCCTTCCCATTTCCAGTCGCGAGCGGCCTTCCTGGGCCAGCTTTCTTTCGACCACCATCTGCGTGGCGATTCCGGCATGGTCAGTTCCGCACTGCCACAGGGCGCGCCTTCCCTGCATTCGTTTATAGCGGATTAATGCGTCCATCAACGTATCTTGGAACGCATGACCCATGTGTAGACTACCGGTGATGTTCGGCGGCGGCAGCATGATGCAATATGGTTCGCCGGTCCCGCGCGGTTGGAAGTAGCCGGCTTTTTCCCAGTACTCGTAACGGTCGGATTCGATCGCGTGTGGATCGTAGGTTTTCTCCATCGTACTCTGTTTTGACACCTGTTCTGGTTCCGCGGTTGTGGTTGGTTCGGATGCTCGCGACGATTCTGGAGTCGCCCAGTCCGGCAAACCTGAAGACGCTATCGTTTCCAGGACCTCGCGCTTAATATCGGCTACTACATCGGCTTTCAAGTCGGCGAACGCCCGTTGCATATTCTCACCGACGATTTGTTTGACATCTTCCAGGAGCCCTTCCGCAGCGTCGACGGGCTTCGTTGGGAGGTCATCGTCGGGCGGTTCCGGCGCCGCCGTCGCGGGATCGGCGTCGAATTTGACGCTAGAGACGTCGATAACCTTTTTCGTCAGTCTGGGGATCCGGACGCCGGTCGGTGCGCCGCGGCCGGCACCCCGATCACGGAGCTGATCGTTTTTGTTGTCGAGTAATGACTCGAGCCGCGAGATGGTGTCGTCAAGGTCGCCTCCGTCCGAACCATTTTCTTTCGGATCATCAGGCACGGCCGGGGTCCAGGTTATGGGTATGCAAGGCGTATCCGCGCTCGTGGTAGTAGCGATACCGGTCCCGCGCGGCCGCACGCATCGCCTCGTCGGTCCCGGTAGTTTCCATAACGCGTTCAAAACGGCTGAAATAGTCCGGTACCGCGTGCCCGAGATTGATCAAAACATCCGCGTTATCCGGCTCCTGATGGCCATGGCCTATCGTCACCGGGGTGTTGCCTGCGGCCGGGGTCCCGTGGATGGCGTGCGGCAAAAAGGCCGTATCCTTATAGGTCCACAGCAGCGCATCGATGGCCGCTGCAGATTCTGCTCCATCGCAGCGAATATGAACCGAATGGCCGGACCGCCACGCTTTCTCGGCTAAGCGGCAAACGAGGTGACCGTGCTGGCGCTCGTTGGGATTGTCGATCACGTAGAAATCAACTCGTGTCATCGTGCCGCGTGTTCTAGTGCCCTGTCCCACGATAAACGTTCCTAATTCGCTGGTCTTTTTCGCCCCTGGCTGCGTTACTCGTCAGCCCGCTACGCGTCGTCCTCGCGCCTTGCCGGTGACAAAAAATCCGGCGCGGCTTATTGAAGTTTATTGTGGGACAGGACACTAGGCGCGGGCTGCAATGCGTTCGCGTAAATACTGTACTAACAGGGCGACCGGTCGTCCGGTCGCTCCTTTCTGCTGGCCGCTGCGCCAGGCGGTCCCGGCGATATCGAGGTGCGCCCACCGATAACTTCTTGCGTAACGCGAAAGAAAGCACGCTGCGGTTATCGTACCGGCAGGGCGGCCGCCTACGTTAGCCATATCTGCGAACGGACTGTCGATTTGTCGTTGATATTCGTCCCACAGGGGAAGACGCCACGCGCGGTCGCCGCTGGCGTCGCCAGCGGCGAGTAGCGCGTCGGCCAGTTCGTCGTCGTTACTCATCAGTCCGTTGGCGAGGTGCCCAAGGGCGACGATGCAGGCACCTGTGAGCGTCGCGATATCTACTACGACATCGGGTTCGAAGCGGGCGCTATAGGTCAATGCGTCGCAAAGCACCAAACGGCCCTCGGCGTCGGTGTTCAGGATCTCTATCGTCTGGCCGGACATGCTGGTCACGATGTCGCCGGGCTTAGTAGCCTTGCCGTCCGGCAAATTCTCACTGGCCGGGATGACGCCGACGACGTTGATCGGTAACTCGGCCGCGGCCACCGTCGACACCACGCCGAGAACGCTAGCCGCTCCCGACATATCATATTTCATTTCGTCCATTGCCGGACCCGCTTTGATCGATATGCCACCGGAGTCGAACGTTACGCCTTTGCCGATCAGTACGACCGGTTTTTCTTCGTCCCCGGCGCCGGTGTATTGGAGCGTAATCAGTTTTGCCGGCTGTTCACTACCTCTCGCTACCGACAACAGCGCGCCCATCCCCAATTTCTCCATCGCGGCCTCGTTGAGAACCTCGACTTTGACGGATTTGAAGCGCTTACCGATTTCTTTCGCGCGACCGGCAAGATGTTGGGGCGTGCAGTGGTTGGCGGGCGTATTGGCGAGGTCTTTGGTCAATTGCAGGCCGTCGACTAGGCATTTTCCAATGCGTGCCTCCGCACTTGCGGCGTGTTCGAGCTCGGCCGCTACGAGTAGAGTCAGGCGCGAAAATCGCGGGCTTTTCACTTTTGGGCGCGTCTTGAATTCATCGAACCGGTAAGTGGCGGCCCCGAACGCGAGGATTTGCTGTTGGATTTTCCAGTCGTCGCCGCGCCCCTTAACGACCACTTCGGTGAGTGTCGACACGGCATTTTTCAATCCCGCGTCGATGACGGCGCCGGCTGCTTTTTGAATCAGCTTGACGTATTCTGCGCCGGTGATCCCAGACCGTTTCCCGGCACCAATGAGCAATACACGATCGGCCATGAGGCCTGGCGCGCTGGGTACTATGAGCGACTCCGCTACTTTCCCGGTGATGTCCCCCCGTTTAACCAGACGGCTCAAAGCTTGCCGGCTGGGTCTGTCCAGCGCCGTTGCGCACTCGCCGAGATTCTTGCCGCTGTGTACGGCCGCAATGATACACGCCGTTTTGAGTTTGGCCGGCGCACCGTGCTTGATCGAAATTTCCATAATTTTCCTCGTTCTTTTCGGCGCCCAGACATCACAAGGGTCCAGTTGCGATGTCGTTCGCGAACGTCAGTTTTTCAGCTTGGGAAGTGTATTCGTTTGCCCGCAACGGCGCAAAATGGGTGTGGAGGCCTGACCAAGCCGTGAGGACGATCGACCGGTATATCGCAAGCAACGTCATCGCGTCGACGTTCACCGTACTCATCGTGTTACTCGCGATATTTACTTTTTTCGCCGTGATCGACGAACTGGAAGATGTAGGTCGCGGTTCCTATGGGATCGTCCAAGTATTCAATTATGTGATTTTAAGCGCCCCCTCGCTAGCTTACGAATTGTTTCCGATGGCCGCGTTGATCGGATCCCTACTGGGGCTGGGCGCGATGATGCGAAACGGAGAGCTGACCGTAGTGCGCTGCGCTGGTGTTTCCAAGTTCCGCGTCGTCGTATCCGTGATGAAGGCCGGCGCCGTTTTTGTGGCGATCGCGGTGATGGTCGGGGAGCTCGTTGCACCACCCGCCGAAGGCTATGCTCGGCAATATCGGTCGCTCGCGATCAATAATCGAATCGCGCTAAAGACGCGTAACGGCTTCTGGGCGCGCGACGCAAACAGCTACATCAATATTCGGGAAATCCTGCCCGGAGACCAGATCAAAGATATTTTCATTCACGAGTTCGACGAAGACAGCGAGCTCCGTGCCAGCACGCATGCAAAGCGAGCGCGCTACGTCCAGGGTCAGTGGATCTTGGAAGAAATCTCACAGACGATCATTTCGGAGCGAGGCATCGAAAAGCGGACCGTCGACCGTGCCGCGTGGGACTCTTTATTGCGGCCTGATCTGATTGCGATGGTTGCGATCCAGCCGGACAGCTTGTCGGTATGGACGCTGGTGAAATATATTCGGTTTTTGAATAACAACGGTCAAAGCGCGCAACGCTACGAGTACGCGTTATGGGTTAAGGTGACCTATCCTTTCGCCAGCGCAGTGATGGTTTTTCTAGCGATACCCATGGTCCTTCGGGCGCGGCAGTCGGCCACGATAGGGCAGCGCGTGCTGATCGGAGGGCTGATAGGCTTTGGTTTCCATCTTTCGAACCAGGCCTCCGGGCATCTGGGTATCGTTTACGATATCGCACCGGCCGTGAGCGCCGCCGGACCGGCGATGGCGATGTTTATCGTCGGTGTTCTTTTGCTGGCGCGTACCGCGTAGGGATTTCGACCCCGTCGTGAAAGATAGGAAACCGATCTGAGATAGCAGGAGGACGATGACGTGGTAGAACTGAATCAAACGAAAAAGGACGCTTTTGCCGGCAAGATGGTCGGGATTTTGAATGGCGGAATGCTGGCTCTGATGACTAGCCTTGGACGGCAGACCGGCCTTTTTGAGACGATGGCGAAGCTGCCGCCGTCGACTAGTGAGGAGATTGCCGAAGCAACTGGGCTGAACGAACGGTATGTGCGTGAGTGGCTCGGTGCGGTGACCACAGGCGGCATCGTCGAGTACGATCCGCAAGCGCAAACCTATGTATTGCCGGCAGAACACGCGGCGGTGATCACAAACGCGGCAGGGCCGCGCAACATGGCGCGGTACACGCAGTACATACCCATGCTGGCAGAAGTCGAAGCGGATATCATCGCGTGTTTTCGCGACGGTGGCGGTGTTCCCTACGCCAAGTACCCGCGCTTTCAGGGGCTCATGTCGGAGAGCAGCACGCTCCGCTTCGATCACCTGCTGATCGACCACATGGTACCGTTAACCGGGCTGAAAGAGGCGCTCGCCGCGGGTATCGAGGTACTCGATATCGGTTGCGGGCAGGGACATGCGGTCAATTTATTGGCCCAGGCGTTCCCTCAAAGTCAGTTTACGGGCTACGATTTTTCAGAAGGCGGTATTGCAGCCGCGCGTGCCGAAGCCCAGGCGATGGAAAACACGAACGTACGTTTTGCGGTAGAAGACTTGGCCGCGCTCGATGAATCCGGCCGCTACGGTTTGATTACGGCTTTCGATGTGATTCATGATCAAGCCAAACCGGCTGAGGTTCTGCGGTCGGTCGCCGACGCATTGACCGACAACGGGACGTTCTTGATGATGGACATTCGCGCCTCTAGCGATTTACGGGACAATATTGATTATCCCGTGGCTCCATTCTTATACGGTATTTCGACGATGCATTGTATGACGGTATCGTTGGCGCTCGATGGTGCGGGTCTTGGGACAGTATGGGGCGAGCAAAAGGCACTGGCGATGTTAGACGAAGCCGGTTTTCGGCACGTTGAGATCAAGCGCCTCGAACAAGAAGCGCTAAATAACTTCTACCTCGCGCGGCAAGCTTAAGCGTTCGGAGACGGATCCGGACCGACCTCGCGATGTTCCCTCCATTTCTCCGGGGATCGCTAGACAGGCGACGAGCCGTATTCGGGTTTCTCTCCCGTTATCAGCCGGGTGCAGCGAAGCGGATCGGGCGGCAGGCGAGCCAATACGAATATCCCGGGACGTTGTTACATTTTCCCGCCATGGAAGGTGTACTAAGAGTTGGTGAATCGATTGAATAAGCCAATGAAAGCGGTCTTGTTATCGGCCCTTGTGTTTCCCGGCGCCGGGCATTTCGCCTTGAAGAAATATATTCCCGGCGCCGTCTTAGCCGGCGCGGCGTTCGCCGGGCTGTATATTTTGGTGACAAGGATGTTAGAAAGAGCGCTCCAGATAGCCCAAAAACTCCAAAGCGGTGAAGCGCGGTTGGATACCTCGACGATTGTGAAATTGGTATCAGAGCAGGGGCCGCGAAGCGAAGCTCAACTGCTAAATATCGCGACAGCTGTATTACTAGTTGTTTGGTTGATTGGGATTGTTGACTCCTACAGAGTAGGGCGCCTGCAAGACAAAAGCGTTGAGCCAGGTGATTAGCGATCGCTCCGCCGCCCCAGTTTGATTCCCTGTCCGGTCTAGCCCAGATTTTCCACTAGCGCGACCCGCCGACCGGTGAGAAATGCTGGCTAAACAGGGTCTTCTCGTATCGGTTCGTGGACATTGAACCGAAGCAAAGTTGCGCTAGCTGGGGCGCCCCGGTCGGATTCTCGGTTTATCCTCAATTCGCCGTTACGCGGGGGAAGGCATATGTGGACCGCAAGGAGCAGAAGACTAGACGGCGGTAGCACGGTCAGGGTCGCCATAGATCTCGACTCCTCGCCAGTCTCCTATGCAGAAGCGCTTGGCCGATGGGAAAGCGATGCGGGTTTTCGTTCATTTTTTATTCGTTTACTGGCCGACTCGCCGTTCCCGGCATTCCGTTGGGAGATGCCGCCGGTTACTGTAGTTACCGCTAACCAGTCCTTTGAGTGCGTTTTGTTGGATAGCCCCGACCTGGCAAGGGACCCGGATCCCGACGCGTTCGCCGCCCACTTCAGCGCTGTGACGCGAGAAGGGATCGCCGAATTTCCTAACCTCGGCGGCGATGCGATCCTGGTCGCGCCGTGTCCCGGCGTCCCGCTGTCCGCCTATAGCCATCTTGGGCCGTATCTACGGCTGGGCGCTGAGGCGCAGCAACACCGACTGTGGGAGTCGGTCGGAGCGGCGATGCAACGGAGACTCGGTGCAAAGCCCGTTTGGCTGAGCACGGCGGGGGCGGGTGTGGCGTGGCTACACGTGCGTCTTGATGATCGACCAAAGTACTATGGCTACGCGCCGTATCGCCGCTCCGCCTGACGAGTAAGGATAGATGACGGAGCTTGCGCCGGGTTTTTCTCGCGAGGCGGTGTCGTTGTCGAGTCCGTTAGACGGTGCGAACACCCGCCGGGGCAGGAACGACTTCCCTCAAGACGGGTCGCAGTATAATGGTCCGAAACTACGATCGGGCCCGCCCGGATCCACGGTCCGGCTAGTTCTTTGAGAGGTTCGGGGTAAATCAGCGATGCGCATTTCGCACTTTTTGATGCTGGTGCTGTTCTCGGTGCCCGCGAGCGCCGGACCGCCGGCTCCCGGCGCGCTCATTGACGTGGGAGGCTATCGCCTGCACGTCGCTTGTGAAGGATACGGCACTCCGACAGTGGTGTTCGATGTAGGGCTCGGCGGCAGTTCGCTCGAATGGCGTGCGGTGATCGACGAAGTTCGGCGGTTTACCCGCGTTTGCACCTATGATCGGGCCGGTTACGGTTGGAGCGACATGGGCCCGCTGCCGCGCACCAGTTCGACTATCGTCAACGAACTGTATTTGCTGCTGGAGGCGGTCGATTTCGAAAAACCCTTCATGCTCGTTGGCCATTCATACGGCGGCTACAACATGCAACTCTTCGCCCGACGTTACCCTTACCTCGTCGCCGGCATCGTTTTGGTAGATTCCTCTCACCCGGCTCAAGTTGAACGCTTTCTCGAACCCCCCATCGGTCTGAACACCGTTCCAAGTACGCGCTGGGGCATGGTCAGGTTTGGCGAGCCGCCGAAACCCCACCGCAGCTTGTCGGACCGGACCCGACGACTGATACGTAACCAAATGAACCGCTGGCGAACGCGGCGCACCCTGGCCGAAGAATTCCTCGGCTTCCGCGATAGCGCGCGCGAACTACGCAACGCCCAAGCTCTGATTGCGATGCCGATCGTCGTGGTCTCGCGCGGTAAACGGGTATGGCCGCACGATTCGCGCGGCAATTTGCTGGAGAATCTGTGGGTCGAGTTGCAATCGGAGCTTGCCGCTCAAAGCCCATGGTCGGCGCATATTGTCGCCCGCGACAGCGGTCACCACGTGCACCTGGATCAGCCGAAACTGATCGCTTACTCCGTCGCGGTGATAACCGATATCTACCGTTCGCAACAAGCGGGCGGTGCCGGAGTGGAACACCAAGAGCTAACCGTTCGGGCCCACATCGATTTTAGAGCGGCTGCCTGGCTGCAAGATTCCTTGGTGATGCAGGCACTCGCCGATATCCCAGTCGTGACGATGTCGCGTACGCCTAGCGCGCAACCATAGCCCCGAATTCTCGGCGACCCGACGCGCGCGCCCTCCGGATCGCACGATGATTCTCTGCTTTCGGAAAGACCAATGCCGACCCGTCGGGCGGGCGCCATCACCGCATTGTCCTACGAAGCAAACCGTCATACCGCCGATCGGCGGGCGAAGCGCACTCCAGGTTCCGCAATAAGCTTCGGCGAAAGAATGGCGCTCCCTAGGGGACTTGAACCCCTGTTTTCGGCGTGAGAGGCCGACGTCCTAGGCCACTAGACGAAGGGAGCGTATCGAACGAGGTGCTATTATAAGCGCCTACACGGCCGCAACAACCAGACGGCAGCCGACTTCCCCGGGGGCGGTTTCGAGACTAAATCACGCGCGCGGGACGGCTATTTTGTGCGATTCAAGGCGAGAGGAGGTTGGGTTAACCGACCTAAATGAGTGACGAGCAAAGCTGAAATGCCCAAAGATGATCATCCGCCACGTGGGTCTGGCCTTCAAAGCGGCGCCCATTGTGAGACGGTGCTTGATGAACGTAGCACTACTATTCCCTGCGCGCTGTACCTCACAGCCGCCGCTTACAGGGTCCAACGAGCGCGCGAATACACTTGAGACCGCTCCTAGACTACATATTTCCACGGTCCCGTTCGAAAACGATGTCTCCGCGCGGTGAGGCGGACGCGTCGTTGCGACCAGCACCCAGGATCTATCCGCGCGGCGAACATTCGGTTTCGCGCCAGAAGATTTCGGAAAATGCCCTGAAGGTCCTCTATCGTCTCGACCGTGCGGGCTACAAGGCCTACCTCGTCGGCGGCGGCGTCCGCGACATTTTGCTTGGGCTGGAACCCAAAGACTTTGATATCGCTACCGACGCTCACCCCGATCAGATACGCGAATTATTCCGTAACAGCCGTTTGATCGGCCGCCGGTTTCGGCTCGCCCACATTCGTTTCGGCAGAGAAGTAATCGAAGTTGCTACATTTCGCGCCGGGCACGACGGCAAAGAAGACGGGGCGTCGATCGCGGATACCGGGCGGATCCTGCGCGATAACGTTTACGGTGACATCGACGACGATGTCTGGCGCCGCGATTTCACGGTCAACGCGTTGTATTACAACATCAGCGACTACACGGTCGTCGATTATGTCGGCGGCGTCGAAGACATTCGCGAGCGACGACTCCGGCTTATAGGTGACCCGGAAGTTCGTTATCGGGAGGACCCGGTGAGGATGCTGCGAGCAATCCGGTTCGCGACGAAACTCGGGCTGGAGATCGACGAAGCAACGCGTGATGCGTTCACCAGCTACGGTAGTCTGCTCGGAGAGATCGCGCCGGCGCGCCTGTTCGACGAGTCGTTAAAATTGTTTCATTCCGGGTGCGGCCTCGCAAGCTTCGAGGCCCTGCGGCACTATGGTTTGTTTGAGCATCTGTTTCCGCTCGCGGAGCGGAGTTTTCGCGCCGACGAGGCCGCTTTCAAACTGGTCGTGGAGTCCTTCGGTAACACCGATGAGCGGATCGCCCAATCGAAATCTGTGACGCCGGCGTTTATCTTTGCCGCGATACTGTGGGGTGCCGTCAATTCAGAATATGATGGCTTAGTAGCGGAGGGAATCGATGATTTCGAAGCGCTTCGGCTGGCGGCCGACGACGTGATAGCCCGGCAAGTCAACCGGGTAGCAATACCGCGTCGGTTTACGACCATAACGCGCGAGATCTGGTTCCTCCAGCCGCGGTTGGCCAAACGTACACGAAAACGTGCCGGCAAGCTGCTTGAACATCCGAGGTTTCGGGCCGCGTACGACTTTCTGTTGTTGCGCGCGCGGGCGGGCGAGCCATTGACGGCGCTGGCCGAGTGGTGGACGGCGCTCCAGGAAGTCGACGGTGCGGACCGTGAAAACATGCTGGCCGAATTGCGCGGCGGGTCCGGTAAACGTCCCCGTACGAGGCGGCGCAAACGCTCCGGTTAGGGCTAGCCTGCAGTTTGCACCAGCATCGCGAGAGCCGGCGGAATTCGCAGCCAATGTGGGGCCGGTTTGGAGGGAGAGTGATAGCCGTAGCTATCGCTTGAGCGAAAGCCAAACCACAGTGAGTGAGAAACCGCCGGAATCGCGATAAAACAACGCCGAAGTCATTTTGTCACGGTTCGAATCTCGTGCTGATTCCGGGAATCGGACCGACTATCAACGCATTACCGGGCAGGCGTTGTTCGGCTGGTGCAATATGCAGGCCAAGGGCCTGCGCTAAGGTATCGAACCGACGTGTTGACCAGATGACTCAAGGCAATTGATCCGAAGTTGAATCGCTGTCACCGCTTGCTTGCTACCACGGTGTCCGTTCGTTCAGGTTCGCCTACGCTCGTACTATCCCCCCGCTTAAGTCTCGGCTATGACGTCGATCGCTGCGTTAACTTGGGCTCGGTTCGCCGTTCGCTGTGCGGTGCGATACCCGTGCATTAGCCCGACGGGTTTCCCCGATGTCATTCGAAATTACAAGGGCGTTTATCGGGATCGGAAGCAATTTGTGCGGTCCGGTCGCACACGTGCGTAGCGCGATCAAAGAGATTGACGGCGTGCCTGATACTCACCTTGAAAGATCCTCTTCCCTGTATTCGAGTCCGCCCATGGGACCGCCCGATCAACCGGACTATGTCAACGCCGTGGTGGAGGTGCGTACTTCGCTCGACGGCCTCTCCTTGCTCGACCAATTGCAGCATTTGGAGCGTACCCATGGACGTCTCGAAAGCCCGTTTCGCTGGGGACCACGAACGCTCGATCTTGACATCCTACTATTCGGCGCCGAGGTTATCGAATGTGATAAATTGTCGATCCCACACCCGGGTTTGAGCACCCGTGCGTTCGTCGTTATTCCGCTCGCCGAAATCGCGCCGGACCTGCGTCTCCCCGGCGGCGTTTCGGTGGCCGACCTAGCGGGCCGGATGCCGCATGGTGCCGCGACACGTCTACCGGACGAGTAGCTCTAAGGAACCTCTGATTTATTCTGGTCATTCTGGGACAGTCGAGTTGCCGGCCAAAATTGTTCAGGTCAAGGCGCGGTGCGGAGTTATAGCAGGGACTATTGGCAAGCGCCGCAACGCAGACCGGGACGATTTTGGGCGCAAGGCGACGTTCCATGAATTGATCAGAGGTTCCCTAGGTTAAACTACCCGGTCCGGTGGCCCTAGGCGGGCATTTTTTCAAAATCTGAGAATTATGGAAACCGTATTCAACACGGCGAAACTCCGCGAAATCGTTTCCGCTTGGCGGCGCAACGGCGAGCGCGTCGCGTTCGTCCCGACAATGGGCAATCTTCATGACGGGCATATATCGTTGTTGAAGAAGGCCCGCGAAATTGCCGATCGCTCGGTCGTAAGCATTTTCGTCAATCCCATACAGTTCGGGAAAGGCGAAGATTACGAAAAATATCCAAGCACCTTAGCGGCCGATCAGGAGAAACTGGGTCACTCGGGCTTGGACGTCCTGTTCGCGCCGAACCTGCGTGAGTTGTATCCGGCGGGAATTGAAGAAGACACCCGCGTCACTGTCCCGCGCCTATCCACCATACTGTGCGGTGAATATCGGCCCGGGCATTTCCCAGGTGTTGCTACGGTCGTGACGAAGCTATTTTTCAGCGTCCAACCGGATTGCGCGCTGTTCGGTGAAAAGGACCTGCAGCAATTAATGGTTATTCGGCGCATGGTTGATGATTTGTGCATCCCGATCGAAATCATCGGCCAGCCGATCGTCCGGGAGGCGGACGGCGTGGCCATGAGTTCGCGCAACAGTTATTTAGATCCCGGCGAGCGGGCGCTCGCACCGGTCATCTACCGGACGCTGCAGTTCGCGGCGAGCGAAGTTGCGGCTGCTGAGTCGGATTTCAGGCAAATTGAGGCTACTTGCCTTCGGCGGTTACGTGATGCGGGACTCAAGCCGGAATACTTCAGTGTACGGCGATCGGCCGAACTCGGAGAGGCACAAGAAAGCGATCGTGAACTTTCAATTTTAACTGCCGTTTGGATCGGGGCCGCACGTTTGATCGATAATATTCAAGTGACACTGGGTGAAGGTGGATAAGCCACGAGATTTGCATCCGTCTATCTGGCTGTGGTGTGTCCCATTGCCGCTATTGATCCATCTGGGTATTCATCAACTGGACGCTAGCGGCGACTATTTTTCGGTGTGGATCGAATCGGAATCCGGTCTGATCGAAAATGCCACCGCGCTGCTTCTAATTCCGGCAACGATATTTGCGCTCTCGCTTGGATTACATTTTTATCGCCTTTTCGGCCTTGCCTATCTGGTTTGGTTTGTCTCTGTGGCAGCTGTCTGCTTCGGTTTTGCGGGCGAGGAGGTCAGTTGGGGTCAGCATTGGATAGGGTGGGACTCGCCAGAGTATTTTGCCGAGCACAACCGGCAAGGGGAGACAAATATACATAACCTGAACATTCAATTCGGCCGGGTCGTCAAATCGATCCTGACTTTGGCGATCGTCGTCGGCGGTTTGGTTCTTCCGTTTCGGCGGAAAGCTTCCGCGTTAGCCGGTACGCGTTTTCGGCGCTTTCTCGACCGCGTGACGCCGACG